>Ga0169931_10002190_pt1 | contig 31967 bp, 39 predicted proteins | sample Kivu_15m_20L_FD_129675 | JGI IMG/M metagenome (GOLD analysis project Ga0169931, IMG submission 129675) | Freshwater microbial communities from Lake Kivu, Western Province, Rwanda to study Microbial Dark Matter (Phase II) - Kivu_15m_20L... | ecosystem: Environmental > Aquatic > Freshwater > Lake...
CTGCCTGTCACTGGAGTCCATATTGCTTAGGGCCTGCCCTACGCCAGCGATATTTCCTCCCAACTGGAATCCTGATTCTAGGAAGTTCGCTCTTAGAAACTCTTGGGTATTCTTTACACTCTCGGCTTTTCCAGCATCTATGGTCTTTCCCAATTGTGTTCCAACCAGAGCGTAAATAAGGTCCTCTTGACCTCGAAGGGCACCATTTTCTTGGGAGAACGCTGTCCCACCTCTGCCAAATAGTTTATTAAATTCTTGGTCGGCCAACATCATGTCGCCGCCATAGAGGGCACCCAAATTTTGTCTAAAATTCTCGAAATATGTCAGTAGGGATTCGGTCATCCCATCTTGTGCCTGAGCGTTAAAAATGTCTCCCTTAAGGAATTCATTTATTTGTCCACGAACGGCAAAGGTCTCCTCATCAATTCCTCTTTTGCCCTCTCTGGCCTCTCGTTCTGTTCTGAATACATCCGTTCCGGCGGCGAATACGTCAGCAGCAGCATGGCGTAACTCCTGCGTTGTGTTGACCATTGCCTCAGCCAGTTTCATTACTTGTTCACGCGTAGTCTGCGCACTATCGTGGAGATTTACGCCGACAGTATCAGCCAATTGCCTAATTTCTAATTCTGTTTTGCCAAGTGATGCTGCGATGCTGCCAGCGCGCTGGTCACCAAACTGTGTTACGAGGTCAAATGCCGTTGCCTGAACTTCGTTAATTTCTCGTTGAGCAGCAATGAAGGCATCGGGGTTTTTCATGGCCTCTTTAAACGCTTCATCGCTTAGTGAGCCAAATATTCCCGTACCTGTCATCTGTTGTTTCTTGGCCATTTCCTTAAGTAACCCGCTATCCATGATGTCGTAGCCTTCAAGGTCGAGGCGTGCAAGGTCTGCAGCATTCCTGGCGCCTCTTATATAATTGGTATCCGGTGCTCCAGTAGCACCGTGCGCTAGCGCACTCTTACCTCTTCTATTGAGCGTGCCCATAATGATGGCATCAAGTTGGGCTCCTCGGTCCCTAAACTCATTCATGCGTGTTTGCCGCATGTTCTGCATCGACTCTTTTGTGAGGGTGCCTTTTTGTATCTGCTCGCGCATCTTGTTCTGATACGAACCAACAACACTCTCCATGAAATCCTGAGCCTGTTTCTTGGCCTCGGCAATCGCCTCCTTCTTTTTGCGTTTTGCAGCACCACGAATTCCCATAATCGCACCGCCAATAACGCCGACGGCAAGGCCAGCAAGCGGATTAACCATCGCAATAGAGGAGCCAAGCGCAAGTGCCCCCTGTGACTCCTGTGGCATTACATTGGAAAGCAGTCCCAGGCCAAGGCTTGCCCCCATCCCCGCCATCATTGAGTTATTGATACCCTTTCTCATGACAGGGTTATCTTTGGTACCCACGTTTCCACCGAACGTCGCCTTGTACGCATACGAGTCACGCATTTGGCGACCACGTTGCGTAAAACCCCGAAATTGAGCCATCGGCCCTGGTCCGATGCCCGCAGCGGCCCTACGTTCCATTTCTTCATTTTTCATCTGAGCGCGCTGCTCTGATGACATGCGAAAATTTCTCGTGAAGAAACTATTCTGAAACTCTTTGTCTGGGGCATTGCCATATGGGCTATATGTAGGGAGACTTATGGTTCCGCGGCGTGCTTCAAACTCCGCTTTTCGCTCACGACGAAGGTCTCTGTATGCGCCGAATTTCGCAAAGCCACGCGATTCGTCATACCGCCTCTGTGCGGCTGACCGCGCGTCCTGAAGTCTTTGTTCGTTTTTGACTGCCTCTGTTTCGGCATTTCGTGCCGACCTTGCCGCCGCGCTTCGGGCGAACTGCCTATCAAGTCGTTCTTGCTTCTCCCTTTTCGAACGTGCTGTTGCTGTCGGTTTATCCGACGAACTCATTACGGTCATGCTTCTAACACTCATGTTTGCAACGCTCTGCTTATTTATGGTTGCTGCAGCCTTGGCGAGTTGCGCCGCTCGCTTCTTTCCTTCTTCGGTGACGTTTCCTGCTGCGGTCTGTCCTGTTAGTAGACCACCGCCAGCAGTAGTGACGTCCTTCATTCCATATGAGGCCAGTACGCCACCAGGAGTTTTCTTCATGGCTCGGCCACCAACGAGCAACTTGGCAATGAGCATAAATGAACCAAGCCCACCACCGCCAAATAGGTCCCTGAACCCACCGAGAAGACTGAAAAATAGGTCAACTATTCCGGTCAAACCGTTAATTATTTTGGTAAGGAATGGCAGAGCATCAATGAATATCTCCCGAACTACTTGTGCGTACTTGGAGATAACCGCGACAAACTGGCCAATTGCATCACCAAAGGCGTAGAACTTCTCCTCATTGGCTATGAGTTGCTCGTTGAAGGTACCAAACGCTTCCGACAGGTGGGCGCCGATTGGGCGCAGCACCCGCATCAATGTCTCTTCAAAGACCTTTGCCCCCGCGATAAGAGGGCGCAATTTATCCAGAATCGCGTTCCAGCCCTCTTTGAAGCGGTCCCACCAACGTCCAAGACCCGCGAACATTCCATCTACTTTGGGCAGATAGTCGCGTATAAAGTTTACGAAGAATTCGCCTGTTTTTTCTGTGAACTCGGCTACATCTTCAAAAAATCCAGCATGAGCAAACATTGCAATTTCGCCAGATACTCTGTCGAATGTGCGCTTGAAGGTGCGCGAGATATCCTCAAGTAGGTCCTTCGTGGGCTTGAGGAATTGCTCACCAAAGTCAGCAAAATCACTTACAATAATTGCAAATGTTGCCTTGAAACGACTAATAAGCGTTCTATTGACTGCATCAAATTGACCCTGAACTCCACCTGCCGCAGAAAGCGTTCCATCAAGGATGGCTTTCTTCAGTTGCTCCGCAGTCTTGATGCCCTTGCCACCGGCTTCCTTCAGCGCCTTCTCCATTTCGGGCCCCAGTGCCTTGGCTGCTTCACTGATTTGGCCGAATGTTGCTTTGGGGTCCTGCAATTTGGCGATGAGTTCGCCAGCCGCCTTAACGCCTTCCTCCAGAGGCTTTCCGGCACTCGCAAAGTCCATGAGGCCCTTTAGGAGATTCGCTGAGCCCGCAGTGAACGTAGAGGTCTTGGATACGGCGGCGAAAGCAGCCTGCAGATTTTGCGCACCGACTGACGCCATGTCGGCATCAGAGGCAAGTTGTCGCATCAGCACGGATGCTGCTTGATAGTTTCCCCCACCCTTGAAGGCATACATAGCCATCTGTTGTTCGCGTATTGCCGCTGCTGCCGTTGAGACAGCCACCGTAAGTGCAGCAGCCGCTCCGGCCGCTCCGGTCGCAATCCACCTGAATGCCTTCATCGTGGCATTACCGAGAACAAATGCGGCATGAACTCCCATCATCGCGGCACCAAGAAGCCCGATTTCTAGGGCGGCAAATTTGGCACTCTTTGTTACCAACTTGGTAAGTGCTCCACCCAACATTTTGATACCCTTATCTATGGCGTCAAAGTGCTGCTTCCACCTAACATTCGTGGCTTTAAGACTTCTGGTGCTGATTGCGTTATAGCCCTGGATAACGGCCTGCAACTTCAGGAGTTTGCGTGTTACCGAGTCGATTGACCGGTCGCCAATAGTCTTTACCCTGAGAGTTAAAGTTGAAGTTGCGGCCATTGGCCCCACCTCTCAATAAAGGCTTCTATCAGGGGCGATTACTCTTGGATTGGCGCTCCTGCTCCTGGCGGTCTTGCTCTACAACTTTAGCACAAGCCATCAATATTAACCATTCATCATCATTTAATGACAGCAGTTCTATGGGGTTGACATGCCATAGTTCGCCGAGCCTGGCGGCGCTCTTTATGAAGGAGTCTTCGATTAGTTCGTCGAAGACCCCTTCGTAGGGTCCTCTACTTCCACCGTATCTCCATAGCCGGAGGCATCGAGGATGGCGAGCGCAGCAGACTCAACGTGAGCATCTACGCCAAAGAACGCTCGTACCGCGTCCGGAACAGGGCGTGCAGCGTCTGTCGCGGCAAGAATTGATGGCGATGCAAAGTTGACGGCATGTCCATCCTCTTCCACCTCTTCATCATTAATGACAATTCCAATGGTTGTATTGCCAATGACGTAAGCGGCAAACTTCGTGGAGTCCATTCCCTGCTTGGAATCCTCGCCAGCGTTCTTGCGCCATGCACGAATCTGCTGCTGGGAAACATTGGGAGAGATGCGAAGTTGCACGTTAGGGCGCGAAGGAACGGCAAGTAGAACGGGCGGAATCTCTACCTTGGATGAGATGACAGCCAAAAGCCTATCGAGTGGACTCTCGGTCTTTGCCGCCTTGCCCTTAGCGGGCTTGGTCTGGTCTGCTTCTTCATAAAGGGGGTTTTCACTCATAATGGGAAAACTAGCACAGGCGCCATCGGCATGGCGCAACTACCACGATTTTTCTGTTGTTCTTCCTAGTCAGGAATCAGACAACAGTGGAGATGCTAAAGGTAAGCGAAAACGTTGCTGGTGCGCCGGATGATGAGTCGCCATCGGGCTCGGTAATGCCCACAAGTAGGGCGCCAGCATAAACGCGGTCATTTCCGATTTCCTCAATATCGCAGTTGAATGTCTTGATGTTGATGTTGTAGTAGGCCTTACCAACCAATTGACGCATATCACGAAGTTTGCGCGCGATACCGAACTGGTTATTTGACAGGTCTCCAGCAAACTCGTCGTCATAGTGGGCAGTAATGGTGATGTCGCCAATTTCAAAGGGAGCGCACAGTACGGTTGGGAACCGGGCGCCACCCTCATAAATCTTTTCTACAGACGCAGTGATTTCACCACCAGACACCTGAGCGAACTTGAAACCAATCCACTTGGGGTGGTTGGTATTAAGTGGGCTAATGTCTGCCAGAATTTGCCGCTGAGATACCTTTGCCATTTAAAGCCTCCACTAATAGGACTTAACTCATACCACCGAGGTGGAAAGATTGGACTTGATGATGTCAACCTGGATTGAATCCCCAATACCTGATACTCGCATACCGACCCTGGCGGTTACTGTGCCGTTGACAAGTTGTGCGAGTGGGTTGAGTGCTTCGTTGCACTTCACCGTGTAGCCGAAGTCAATCCGACGTCCGGTGATGTCAAAGGCCTCATATAGGGCACCAAGGGTGCGCAGGGGCTCCATGATGGCGACAAGACGAGCCTCAACCGAGGCAAAGATTCCGCCACGACCATCAATGACACCGAACAGAACATCCTCAAGCGTGCGGTTGGCCTCTACGACAACAAAGTTGACAACGTCCTGCGCGTTGATGTACCGGAAGTTCTGTGTGTCAATCGAGCATGAACGAGCGCCATAGATGCGAACCCGATTATTGATGATTCGGATTGCATTAACGCAGTCATCATCGAGGGCATCACCAGTGGTCTTATCCACCGATGCATACACTCCGTTAATGAAGCGAGCATCCGAGATGATTCCAGCACCGGGCTGATGTGGTCCAACCTGGTTATGGGCGCGAGCACGTGCTCCGGCAGCATATCCAGTTGGTGGGATTGCGCGATTGACGCCACTCACGCCAGTTGGCGCATATACCCAGGGATAGAACACACCGACATGCTCGGAGTGGTCGAGTGCCTGAATTGCGCGAGCGACGGTACGTGCCTCGGCTGCGGTTGCTGATGCTCCTGCATGAATAAACGCAAGGCGGTTATATGTATTGGCGTGCGTGATAAGTGCTGCAGTTAGGGTATTTAGTGCACTTGACGAGTACGTCTCTGGAACCTCTGGGCATGCAACAACGCCAGTTCCATATGAGTCTAGGAATAGTTCTAGGGCCGAGATGTACTGCGCATTGGTTACTGATGATGTTCCGTTCGTTCCACCTGAGAAGGCAGTAATGCTGCCTGCGGCTGGCATGGTATCGGCCGTGGCAGTGCTGCCAGCATTGGTCTCGACAGCAGTCAGGTATAGCGAAGCAACTGGGTGGGCATTGATTTTGCCAACAATTTCTGCAGTAGACGCACATGCGCCCGTTGTCATGATAAGGTCGCCGTCTAGGTATAGTTTAACGATTCTCTTTGCGGTATCGGCAGCCTCATCAACATCTACATGGAGGCCGGTATATGAACCAGCAGAACCAGCACCATTGGCCCAGGTTCCAGGGCCATCTACGGTAAGAGTGACGGCAGTGGTGGGGGTAGCGAGTGAGTTCGCCAGTGTCGCGGACGCTGCTGCCGCTGCCGCTCCAGAGATAAAGCCTTCAACTCGGACGACATAGCACTGGGTTCCGCCCTCTTCAAAGAATGCCTCAACAGTTGGATGCAAGTATGTTGAGTCATAGCCGCCGTAGGAAATTTCAAATTCCTCAAGGCTGGTAACTAGGCGGGCTTCGTTGGTCGGGCCGCGCAGGGCCTCACCAACGAAGAATGCCTGCGATGACTCACGGACCGTTGAGTTGGACGGGCCAGTTCTTACTGCTGTTGAAATCTGAATACCAGGCATGGAACCTTCCTTGGTTTCGTTATTGGCTGCGTTTCTGTTGAGTTGCCTTTATGCAATACTGACGAGAGTGCGCACTAAGAGGATACCAAAATATCACTCTGACTGATGCACCTCATTATCTTTCTTTTCGTCAGCATCATTTGAAATTTCTTCCTGAGCAGTTGAGGTAATCTCAATAACCTCTTCCGTCGCTGCATCTTTCGCTTTCTTCTTAGGAGCAGCCACCGTTTTTTTCATTACATGAATATTCCCACGCGATTCTTCTTCGTCTATCGATGGGTCTGATTCACTTACGGCTGCCCATTGCTGAGAGCGGAGATTCGCCCCCTCGCGAGTGATGCGTACCGTAAATGGATTGGGATTATGTACGACAATAAAGCCTTTATCCAGGTAGGAATCAGCCTCATGTCCTCCACTAAGAAAGATAAATTCCTGAGCCATTTCTATTCTCCTGTCCTGCTACAACAAATAATCTTACATCATCGTTAGGGGAGAATTGAGTAGGCATACGCGAGGCCGCCATTGACGTATGCGTCGAATGCCCCAGTTATCCCGGAAACCGTGAATGAACTATTTGTGCGTGCAGATATTGTTGCTTGCACGAGATTGTACGCCGTAGGGGATACGCCGACGATTGTAACCTTTTGCCCAGTCACAAAATTATTAGCAGCAGTATATACGATTGTTGTGCCAGTCTTGACAGCGTTGGTGATGTTGGTTGACCGTGTTTCGGTAATGCCTTTTTGGATAACGGTGAGGTCAATTTGATTCAATGAGCCAATTGGTTCACGCATTACAATTTCGTCTATATCCAAGTCGTACGAAATATACGAACCAGCAAGAACGCGGTCACCTTTCAATAGCGTCAAATCTGAATACTCTTCCCTAATTGATGATTCATCTATGGAGACCCTAAATGTTTGGCGAGGGTCTGTCGCTTTTAGACAGGGGTAGTCAAGAAGGGCAGAGCGTACGACGGTTGTCATTCGGTCTCTCATGATTGTTGCCTCGGGCGACTGCTCCGTCCTTACCCAAACATACGTGCGCATCGAGTATCTAACGCGATACAGTGGATTTCCCCTGTCGTGACTAATCCTTTCAAGGCCAGTCATTGACGTCGCCGTTGTAATGATTGTTGGCCATTCGTCAAGCGCAATCGGCTCATAGGACAGGTACTTGACCGGGTTGGGCAAAGTGATGTCGTCTACAGACCATGCATTTCTGTAACTCAACAAACGCGTGGGCAGGTCGGCGGTTAGATAAGCGGTGACATAGGACTTTGCAAAATGCGGTCCGTGCATTGGGTCTATCGTCATGGCCTACCTACTCTGCGGCGTGTTCTGCGGCCGAGTCTGCCCATTTCCGCTCATAGCGCTCAGTAACAAAAACGACCGGACGGGCAGGCATGTTGCGTGTCCCAGATTGGTGGAACTCTGCATACTTGACATTGGTTCCGAATGTTGCTTCTTTTTTGTCAATTTCATTTGGGTTACCGCGCAGTTCAGAAAGTGAATTAAACAACTTTCCACTACGAATCATCGGTCCTTTTCCTGGAAAGTTGACAGACTTCCATGACCCATACTCGGCATCAAGTGGCTTCCATCCGCCGACTGGTAAGCCATTCTGCAGGAAATTGTTTTTCCATAGGGTTTTGAGGTCTTCTCGTGCTTCACGAAAGACTGGACCAAAGTCATCAAGGTTGTCTTTTATTTTCTCAACCTCGTCAGGGATGTCATTGTCACTAAGACGTAGTGTCACCTTAATCCCAGACATCAGGACACCCTTACTCGCTTGTATTTTTTCAGCATCATCAATTCGCGTTCGGTGAAACCGGTCTCAATTGGCGCCACATTTCTCGGCTCGAGGTCCTTGATGCCCACTACATCGTCGTGCATGTTTTGCATTTCTCGTGTAGCCGCACGCAGAATCATCAACTTAAATACTGGGATGTTGTCTCCATCAAGACCAGCATCGTAGGAAATCTCAAAAATATCGTTAGCAAACCCACGGTACACATCTACTCCATAACGACGCACGTTATAGTCGTAGCCGAAGGCGTCGGCAGTTCCTCCCGATACGAATGCCCCAATGCTGTCGGTGATTCCACTAATGGCAAAAGTCGTTGAGGTTACGGCGGTTATCTCCTTATTTACAAGGTTATAGCCGGTCGGGTTCATGCCAGTAATCGTTACATGCTGGCCCTTTGTGAAGCCGTGACTTGCCGCCGTATAGGTAACGGTTGTTCCCGCTTTTGCCGCCCCAGTTACGGTTGCTCTTCTATCTATGGATTCAGCCATAAAGTCACCAGGGGTAGAAGAGTTTATAATCTTCACATAATGAACTTTACCGACAGGTGAATTCCGTAAATATATTGTCGGTGATGGCTGGGTGTATGTCAGCGGATTCATCGTGGTATCCAGTGACGTATTGTAGAAAAATGATGCTGTCGGCATGCCAACGTGGTCGTACGGCATGATGTGCTGTTCCGTAAACGTCTCAACCTCAATGGGGCGTCGCAAATATGACTCCAACTCACTTTGGAGGCCAGCAAGAACGAGTTCAGCAGCATCGTGTTGGCGCAGGCTGAACGTAATGTCCATATAGGTTATGAGGTCATTAACAGTGACCAGCATTGGCCACCTCCAGACGGTGCTTTATCTCAGCGTCCAGCGGTACGACGGACGGCGGCTCGGAAGCGACGACCTTCACGAAAACGGCGTCCACGCTCTCCAATGCGCTGAAGACCACGACGCACTGTTCCGCGGGCGAAGTTCAGCGCTCTTCTCAGAAGTCTAGGCTTGGGCATTTTGGCTCCTTTGGGAAATCACAACATTGCGATTATACCACCGCGAGCCGTTGGCTATGTTTAGTTATCTATCTGCGTTCGGTGGACGTTCGATAGATATGCCTTCGCCCTTTTCGATGGTTCCTGGTGGTGCCTCAACTGGCACCCATGCGCGAGAGTACGTATGATTTTTGATATCACGGTGCTTCAAGATGGATGGGTCAAGCATTAATTCCAACTCTAGTAATTTCATGGCGAATCGTTTACTGAAGTCTGACTCTGAGAACTTTTTGCTCTTGCTAAGCATTCTCACAATTCCAGATAATTTCTTTGCGACAATTGAGCCACGCCCACGATTTGTCTGGACATGAATAATCATTGCATCGAGTTCGTCTACGTCAACATAAATGACCGGCACGACTCCGCCCAACGATTCCAAAATATGCTTGTTGCCAAGAACAAGGCGTAATCTCTGGGTTCCGTCAATGACAACATTTGTTGATGACTGAACAATTAGTGGGGACAGAATCCCAAATGTGCCCAGCGAGTCGGCAAGGACAATCAAGTCAGGGCGAAGGATATGGGTACAGTTCCAACTCGGCTCTTTTAGGCTGGATGCCTCAACATACTGAATGGACAACATGTCTCTATTCGTCTCTTTCTTCTGCTTCTCGTGCGGCCATCCTGACCGTATGGGCGCGCGTCTTTGGTCCAACGGGGGAAATAGTGTGACCCCAAACTTCTGATGTCAGGAGTATTCGAATCAGGTACTCCAGGGGGTAGGAGTAGGGGTCTTTGGCATGCTTCTTGCGAAATTCGGCAACAAGTGATTTTGCTCGTTGGGCAGAATCTTGACCCCAGTAGAACTGCCGGACGAAGTTGCTGATACCTGCCCAACCCAGTGCGGCCTGGCTGGCAATAACCTTTTCAAGGTCATAGTCTGGCCACCAGCGCCTATGGGCATCAATGATTGGGTAAGCATCGTACAACTCATCGTAAAACTCTGGCTCTGTTGCGACTACGTCACCAATGCGGCGTATTGCGACGCTATGCAGGGGATGGCCAACCCTGTTGTTGGAGCCCGTTATGGCTGCTAGGTCATAGTATTCGCAGTATGGTGCGTTGTGCTCTTCGGACAAAAACTTAAAGACATCATTTATTTGCCAATCATAAATCACTTTGGCAAACTTCACTGGTAGGCCCTTTTTGGATTTGAATGGAGTGACAATGTAGTTTTCGTGAAGTTTTTGCACGCACGAGCGATAGCGAATCATTGATTCTGCAGCACGAATCCCCAGAACAAAAGCGATATTGCCTTTCTTGCCTGCCGTTGTGTAGTAGTCAATATGCTCAGGGACTGGCTGTGAATGGTCTAGGCCATAGTGATATGCGGTGATTGCATTTTCCGGAAGCGGGCGAAAAAGACGGCCGGAGCGGATTCGTTCTTCGGACCAAACAATCTCGTCGAGCCTTCTGCCAAGCGAAGCCACCTCAATGCCTTGCGGCAGGCAGTACCACTCCATGTCGACCCAGTCCTGATTGCTGATGTATTGGACATACTCATCAACTGCAGGACTGACGAATTCCTCATCACGATAGATGACTTTTACAGGGCCGAGTCCTCGTTCTTCATGGACCTCCTTGGCTAGGTAAAGAACAGCCGAAGAGTCCTTACCTCCAGAAAATTGAACACACACTGTATCGAAAGTGTCGTAGACATGGCGAATTCGTTCTCGCGCGGCGTCGACGACAGACATATCGAGAAACATTCGCTGTCGCGTCATAGTTGAACCCTAGCCCGCAGTGGGCAGCACGTCAAGCACTACCTATGGCAGAATTCTGAATGCGTGTCCATCCCTCTTTGAGGTAGTCCTCATTCAGGACGCGGCGACGACCAAGACCATTGGGAGTATTGCTCATCAAATATCCATGGCGACCCGTAACTTCGCATGTCATCCAGCAGATTCGTTCAAACTCGGCGATGACCCCGTCCATGGCGCGCCCATTATCTGGATTCGATGGTGAGTAGTAATATCGCAACCCACCGAACTTCTCCTTGATTTGAAAAATCGTGTAATCGGGGTCAATCTTTTCCAACTGCGTATCACAGGCAGAAAGAAGTTTCCACCACCCCTCGCCACATTCAATAACCTTTGGTGCCTCATTGGCAAACCGAGCCAGAAGTGGATGCAGTAATTCTGGATATTCCATTTCAATCTTTTTTCCTTAAGTCAAGCCTAAGGATAAGTATTCCATCTTCCAGGGATGCTTCGCAGTCGCCAATCATTGCAAAATCTTGAAAATCAATTTTTGCTTGATTAACGAAGTTTGCTCGTTCTGCACCCGCTACCGGCGGTAATGGACGTTTCCTGACTGCATTCGCCCTTTCACGAAAACGAAAAAGCATTTCATTGGGGTCTAGCATCATATTCCTCTTTGGTAATTCTAATCACAAGGGTCTCCCTATCCCTTGAGATTGGGTCACCTCTTGGCCACTCGTCCTCCATCGGTATCTCTAGCGTGTACCACGTGCAATTTTCGAAGACCGACACCTTGTGTCTCCTAATTCTTTCAATTGTTGATTCGTATCGAATCTTGTCAATATCGTCGTTGTGGGCCACAAACGGTCTTTCGTTGAATAATTTTTACTAAAGGACTTTACTTATTGCGATTCTGGAGAACTTCCAGAATTTCGCCCAGTAACAACTTGATTTCCTTGAGCGTGTCGTGCATCTGGCGAGTCGGTTCTCCGGCCCTCCAAATATCATTCTGCTGTTGTAGGCGCCTGTTGGCGTCTTTTGCTGCCTGATTCATCTCCATAGTTTTCCTCCTGTTGCTGGAGAGGCGGGGGTCGAACCTGCGACGCGCAGATTAACAGTCCGCTGTTCTGCCGACTGAACTACTCTCCAATATGTTTGAACAAAAACATATCACACGGTGCCAGGGGGTTCAAATGGCAGTCCGCGCCAAACATCGCACACTATGTCGGCTGTCTCGCGCGTGAGACGATTGTGTCGCAATGTCGTCAGTCACCACGCGCCGCCTTGTATGCCAGCATCTCAATGTTTGCTTTCAAGTATTCGTTCTGCTCTCGCAGTTGTTTAATTTCGTCAACGGCTTCGGCCAGAACCTCACACTTACCACAAGTACAGTCGTAGCAACTAATGCACCCAGCACCCCTTAGTCGGGTCACAATGTCGTCAGTCACCGCTTGTCTTCCCCCTCATTTCGGCAAATTCTTTCAGGAGCGCGCTAAAAGCGCCACTTTGTCCTACTGTGATAGACGTAGTTCTTATCGCGGCTACCAGTTTGTCGGTAAATGCCATTTCCTGGCGGAGTAATTGCGTTAGATGATATACATCTTGCTTTAGACAAAAAACGTCGTTAGTTAATGTCTCGTACTCACGACGTAAGCCAGACAAGATGTATTCGGCATCACTACTCATTTTTGCTACCACCATAATTTGAGGCTGCTTCAACATTCTGGATTACACCTACGTCATGAATTGTTTCAATCCATACTTGGGCACCACAAGACAATGGATTGGTTGGGCAATAAATCACCCGAGCCACTGTATTGCCTTTGTCATCATAGATTTCCACTTCATTGCAGTATGTTGCTTTTGCACTTCGTGTTTTTCTAACACTAAGTGGCGGAAGTTCTGATTCATTTTTGCGATTCGACCGTATGGTGTTACTATTTACATGAACTATCGGCATGTCGCAACACTACTTGATGGGGCAGGCGCCGGTGGCACAATCGTCCAATTCAACTGCACCATCAAATGCCGGACGATGAAGTGACACGCCAAAATCAATTTTGGCCAGCATTTTGTCGTATGCATCTTTGCTAATTTCTTCGTACGGAGGAAGTGGGAAGTTGTGGTCCGAGTGCAGTAGGAATGATACCGATTTTACCGAGTTGTCATAGTTCTTGGCAAGCCAATCCTTGATTTCCGCAAGTTCTTCCTTGCGGTAATAGACCGTAACGGAGACAGCGTTATCTGCCCATTCTGTCTGCATCTTCTTCACCCACTCAAGTTGAGCAACCGCAGTCATGCTCTTGGCAAGAACAGAGCCTTCTGGTGACTCGCATGGGAATTCCACAACGAAACGAGTATGGTCCTCTCGTCCGTCAATGCCAACATCATATTGGACCTTGTAGCCACGCTTGCGACACGCATCAACCAGGGGGTCAGATGAGCCAAAGCGAACTCGGCGGATGTAGTGGGGGGCAAATGCGGGGTGAATTCCAGGAGTCACTCCAGGCAGTAGGGACAATGTACCTGAGGGCTGAACTGTTGTCAGACGTACTGATGTGGGCATGCCATTTTCGGCTGAGTAATCTTTGTCAAGAGCCTCAAGGTACTCATATACAGGTGACAGCCAAGAAATTTTGTCCTCTGAACACTGCAAAATACCAGTAATAGACTGACCGAGTCGCGCGTTCTTCTGCACAATCTTCGTGGTCTTCTCGTATGGATAGTTCATGCGAGTAATTTGCTTCTGTGTCTTGTACAGGAGGTAGGAAATGTCCTTGAACTGCTCTAGTGACTCGACGTTGGGCAGGAAGATTGTAGAGAGGTTGCAGGATTCACCGTCACCTAGTGCAATTTCGGCGCAAGGGTTATAGCCCTCAATGGTGGGGTCTGGCTTTGCCTGACCGATGCGACCATACTTGCGCGCCAGGCGACGATTTACGAGGCCGTAAGGCTCGCCGCTGCCGTCATAACCACGCCATAGTTCGGGAAGAATCTCCTCATAGGCATCGGCATAGATGCTGTTATTGCTGTTGGCTCGCCAAGCGGGAATATTGCCCGTACCCCAGTTCTTGGCACGGAGAAAAAGAACGTCATCGGGGTCGCCAATGGCAATCTGGGCAGAACGACGTGATGAGCCCGACACGACGACGCGACCGATGATGTTGCAGATATCCAGAACGTCAATGGACCGCAACTTCTTGCCGATACGGTTGTCCATCACCTTGCAGATATCGGCAATCCCGTCAATGAGTGCCCCTGGGCCAGAGGCCGTCCCACCAAAAGTCTTGAGCGGTGCACCAAATTCACGAATGAGAATTGTTGAGTAAGAGAATGACTTGCCGGTCTCAAAATACGACTTAAGAACGGCATGCAGCAGACGACGCCATCCTTGGCGCGAGTCTGGAACAATGATGTCGGCATCGTTTGAGCGTTCGTGTGAGATGGAAACCCCACCCTTTACCTTGGGTAGGTCGTGAATTTTTGCTCGCTCAACCGAGAAACCAACGCCACCACCAAGCATGAGGTAATCAAAGAGCAACTCAAAGTCTTCGACTGCCTCAATGTTCACGAAATAGCAATTGTTTAGGCTGGTTCCGGAGAATTTCTGCGTAAGTGGTGTTCCGAGTTGCCACAAAGAGCGGCCCGAGAATGAGCATCGCAGATTGAAAAGGTGGTCAAAGAGGCGCTCGGCCTCATCCTGCGTATAGGGAACCCCAATGTCAATAGCGCCATTGATGACACGCTGAATCGTTTCGGGCCACGACTCAGTGTCGCCATTTTCCTTCTTGCGACTGTAGGTGCGCAAGAAAACAATTTCCCCCATGCCATTGAAGCCCCATGGCGGCGTTTGCAGCGAATATGAACGAACAATGGCATCATCAATGCGAGACATGGCAATCCTTAGAAGTGTCGGTTAATCAGAGAGGTCCATTGTAGGCGACGTGCGAATAATGAAAGTGTCTAGATAAGACCCAATCTTTGCGCTTCGTCGCGTCCAATGCTCTGACCCTTCTTGTATACCAGCACGCGCGCCTTGGTATAGGGCGTGATTGCTCTTTCTTCCCAAACATCTTCCTCAAGAAACACAAGCGGAGTTTTATTTTGTCCTGCAACATCAAAGCCGATGATGTGTGTTGGATTGGAAGTTTCGGTAGCACAGTCTCCGGTTGGGTGACCACACACAACGCATGGCTGCCGGTCTGCGCGGGCAAATTTGATATCGCGCATCATCTCAGTGCTGGCGCCGTGATATTGAGAGAAGTAATAGTCCACGAGACAACTTTACCATACGCATAAATTTTGGTAGTGAGCCAGGCGAGAATTGAACCCGCGACCTGCATTTTATAAGAATGCCACTCTTACCACTGAGTTACTGGCTCGTTGAGTCAGAAACCCTGTATATTGAAACCCTCAGAACTTATTGATGCGAATAATGCTTCTATGTCTGCATCATTATTGATGATGTCTTTTTCTGCAGATAACGCCCCAATGAGAACCCTGGATACTGACGACGTCTTCAATACCTTGTCAACACCGCCCTCAAAGCCAAGTGGCACGCCCCAGTCAATCATCCGACCCAACTTATACTCATATGGCAACGAGGCAAGCGTCAACTCAAACTGACGATTGACGCGATTCTGTTCGCAATGGGTGACCGTTAGGCATTCCCTCACTAGGTCCTTCTCCTCCACAAAGGCAGCCCTCAATTCTCTCCCATCGAGCCTGGTTTTGTCAAGCGTCTCGAATGCTTCAGCAACGAATGTAATTGCACTAACGTTAATAAATGACGTCGCTATTCGTGTAGCCATCTCCAAGCATCGCCCAAGACGCTGCTCCACAGGGAGAAGCATTAGGTCCTTGCGCATTTGTGCTGCAAACAATAGGTCAGCGTTCTGCCAAAAGAAAAATGTGAAAGGTAGGTCTTCCCCAATGCCGAAGTCCCCAACGATGTAATTCTTGGCCACCTGTGCGCTGGTGAGGCTCAGAGCCATTTTGCTCATCGCATCGTCGTACTTGTTCACGGGCACAACCTAGTCGAGGCAATAGTTCCGCCATTGCAGCATTAGGTCGTGCTAAGTTTCCGGCTATGACTACTTCCAAAAACAGCAAGAACAAGAAGACCAATGCCAAAAAGGCTACTGCCCCAAAGGCTGCACCCAAGAAGGCTGGACCCAAGAAGGCCGCAGCCAAGAAGGCTGCCCCAGTGCCTACTGCGTCTGAAAAACGCAAGCCTGGCCGTCCCCGCAAGGGGGCTGCAGCACCAGCCGCCAAGAAGACTCAGGCTAAGAAGGCACCCGCACGGCCGGTCCCCAACACTCAGGTTACTGGGGTTGAGATTGCCCCCACTTCTGTGACTACTACGGCAACTGGCTCGGTGCCAACCTTTGCGCTTAATACCACTTGGTCTGCCGTAACCGATTCCCGCCGTGCTCCGGAAAAGTCCGTTCCGACCAAGAAGCGCGGCTTTTTCTCGCGCATTTTCGGACGCAAGAACAAAAAAAGCAAGCGTTAATTCGCTACCTTAACCATTCATATTCGCGATGTATCATTTGTGCGGGTCAGGTGATTCATTATGGAAAAACGAATGGGAATAATCAGGGAGGCGGCGGCACTCATAGGCGCCGACGAAAATGACCTTACTGAAGAGCAGGCAACCAAATTACTTCGTTCTTTGGTGATGAACAATAATAACTTGCGCATTCGGAAGGCGCGGGCCAATGTGGACCGAATCCGAGAGGAACGCAATGAGTGAACTGGTTAATCGCATACATTCACTGAAGCAGAAAGTGTCTGAACTTCAGGGTGAAGTTGCAGCCGAGCGTGCTCGTTATGTTGATGAAGTTGACCACTCTGACGAAATGGCCTACATACTTCGTTCTTTGCGCGAATCTGTTGACGGACAATTAAAGCAGGACATCGACTATTTGCTCCGCGTCAATTCGTCTAGGCGCCATGCCGACGAATCGCTTTCCGCCCTGTCTTATTCCCATGATGACTAAGGCATTGAGGAAACTGGACGAGAAGCATCTCACCGGACCTCTGGCGGTCACGCTTTTCATACTTGCGTATGACATTGTCGCAGTTAAGCGCAATAGAAGCACAATTACTCGCGACATTCACCACCTAAAACAACTTGGTTTTGGGCCAGAGATTTCTGGTGCAATAGCAGGACTTTTGGCTTTTCATCTACTATTTCGCGATAGGTGAGCAATGCACCTCCGCCACCTCGAGGATTATGTCGTAGAACTAGCCTCTAGCAATTTGGACAATACTGGTGAATTCATCAGCACGAGCGACGTAGTATCGCGACTAATGGAGATAATAGTTATAGAGGAGCAACTCATACCAGATTTTGTTGTTGACGGTGACTCCTTTCATAAATTTGAAGATGATTACTTTGGCATCAACGCATACTCTGATAATCTGCCAGAACGCAACGAGACGGGAGACAAAATGAAACTAATTGCGTGGCTTGGCGGCACGATTCTTGTTGGTGGGATTTGCTTTCTTATCGGCTTTTTTGTTGCTCCGGCGTGAGGTGCATAAATGATTCCCCCCGACCCTGAAAAAATTCAAGTAATTACTGACCCCAATGAAATTCCACAAGTGGAAACAAGTGGATTTTATGTATCCGTTCGCGCTTCCTATTTGGGCAGAACGTGGGAATTGCGCACAAACAGCAAGGCGACCGAGGCGACACTCTCTATTGTCACCAAGGCCGAACCATCCAATACCGAAGTTGTCAATATTGTTCGCTACATAAAGACCGATTTGCCGCCGGTAGATATTGTTGGTCTTGCTGGTCTGGCTACACGCCTCCAAGCACTAGTTGCTGCCTATTCGCACAAAACATTTATTCTGGAAGGGGAGGCAATAGGTGCAGCCTGAAGATGGTGAGCCAATTTTTGAGGGTGGAATCGATGGCGATATTGATGCACCCAACTTCGCCGTGAGGCGGTGGAATATCTGCGTCTCGTGCGACAGGCTATTTAAGCCGACCCGTCAGTGCAAAGAGTGTGGATGCTTCATGAAGATAAAGGTGCGCCTGAAAGGGTCAACCTGTCCACTCAAGAAGTGGTAATTCAGCACTCCGAATGGGCGTCAATAAAGGAGATTAACTTCTCGGCGTTTGTCTCTCCGTCGTATGCTGCCTCATTACGCAACCACCTGATGAAGTCATACCAGCGACGCTGTTGCTCTGGGTCGTCAAATACAATCGTATATTGAACCACTGCCTTGGGCATATTTTGCATTTGCCCAGTCACCAAACCACTGCCCTGAATCGCTACATCCTTATGTTCAACTGTTGATGGTGCGACTATTTGCCGCTCGCCCTCATCATTGCTTTTAACCAGTGATGAAAGAATGGCTTCGTTGATGTTGGGGATATCCTGGATTACCGGTGGCACGTATGGGGCGCGCTCTTGACCGCCAGGAGTTGTGCTGGACTCAAATGTGACCTCCTCCATTGCGGCTAACTCAAACTCGTCCCATCCCAGTTCCTCAAATAACAAGCCATAGTCGTCAACTACACCAGCAAGAAGTTCCGAAACCATGACATCATCCGTTTGCCCAAGTTCGGAGGTGCGATTGTCTGCTAGCGCAAATGCTATTGCTCGGGAATCGTCGGCATCCATGGGGACTGCAGCGATGTGGGTCCAGCCCAATTTTTTTGCTGCCATAACCTGGTGGTTTCCGGCAATGATTGTTGCGGTTCCATCATCATTTGGCCTTATTACAACTGGCTTCACTTGACCAAATTCCGCATACGATGCAACAATTGCATCGACATTCCCCCTTCGTGGGTTGCCTGTCAGAGGGACAAGCGTCGTAACGTCCACCAATAGGCCCGACAGGGAGTCATCTACATTGTGGTTCATTGCGTCTCCAATTAGGTTCGCGCCGTGAGACAATCACGGCATTACTTGCGCGCGGACATTTGCATTTAGCGTTCTCATGGCATCAATTGATGTACGAAGAGAAAGCAATTTCTCACGCTTTGACTTAACTAATGCTTCAGAGATTTTGTAGTCAAACTGCTCATCGGCCAATTTGTAATCAGCCCATGCTTCGCGCTCTTTAATTGAGCCCTTTGCGGCTAGGTATTCTTTTGCCCAGTTGGCCTTATAGATGGCTTCTTTCTTGGCAGCATCCTCGGCCAGTTTTTCGAATGCCTCTGTCTCTTCTTCGAGCATGTCAATCAAACGAAGAAGTTCAGATTCAATCTCAACCTGACTGATTGGATTATCACGAAGCCCCATTATTGGCAATCTCCTTCAGTGGTGACCAGTCAACATTTTTTAACGATGACATATTCACTTCCGGCCAACTGTACTTCCCTAGACCAAGGGCTTGCAAGCCCATTTCTTCAAGGAGCCAGGCGTCGCATTCATCATCAGCACTTTTCCCAGACCAAATTAAACCAGTGCGCGCAGATACGGCAGAGATGACTTCAGTTTTTGCGGCGTTACCACGACCTGTGGCAAACTTTGCACGGCTCGTGGGCGGAACATCTGCGTATGGAATCATCATCTCGTGCAATAGAAGGCGCACTACACCGCCGAGTTCGCCAATCTTGTGTGACTGAGAGTTTCTTGCTGAAAATGCATAACCCTCAATCACCGCACCCCGAACATCGTGCTCCAACAGATACAAAAAAAGTTGGTCACGGATGTCTTTTAGCCGCCGCACTTCCTTGTGCTTGCTGGTAATTGCACTAGTTGTGCCATTAACGCACATTCCCGTTGAGGTAAGGGAAAGGTCAAGGCCGACGATGAACACGGATTCACAGTATCATTCAGAAATGCCAAAAGCGGGAGGTTGCCCTCCCGCAAATGACTCCCAAGGTAACGGAACTGTCTACCTACGGGTATTGAATTGTCGCACCCCGAAAGGGGTTTCTTTCATCAGGCCTGCTGACCGAAGCGGTTATCTGGTTCGATAGCGATTGGAGTGGTCTCTTCCTCATCCAGGTCCACCGAGAGGGCCAATGCGAGGTTGGCGCCAGCAACCGATGAGCCAATCTGGTCAATGTCGATGCTGAGGAGGTCACCGGCAGCAAAGGTCGTCACATCTGGCTGACCAGCCAGCGCCGCCGCAGTAGCCGAAACCGCAACAGTCGGGCGGTTCGCCTGCGTAGTAAAAATGGTGGTGCCATTCTTGTTGATGTCAACAATCAGGGTTGCGCCGGTTGGGGCCGTGCCGACCTTGGCTACGACATTCTTGATAACACCAGCGTGTGGGGCGACCACAAATGCTTTGCCAGCGGCTGCGGTAAGGGTTCCGAGGCTCTGGAATTGTAGAACTGCTGAACTCATAATTTGTCTCCGTGTCTAGTGGGGTTACGACAAATAGACTTTACTACATTGGAGACTGTCCATAGTGAACAATGGCAGCAAATTTGCGACGACTTAACTATCACGTTCCCAGCCATGCTTGGCTAAGCCGAGGTCAAAAGCCAATTGAGGCTCCCGACCTATGCGATTATGGCATTCACGACATACGGCGAGCAAATTAGATTCATCAATAATTGAACCACCCTGTGAACGCCTTACCAGTTCGTGAATATCTACGCTTCCACGACGAACATATGAGCCTTTTCCGTCATGTTTGGCAAATTTTGGACAGGCTTCGCAGTATGGGCGCTCTGCAAGCAGTCTGCTCACAATTTCTCTTCGGATAACGTATTCTTTTTCTTTTTTCTTACTGCGACGATGTAGCACGACCCCCCCCATTAGAGAAGTGACGTATCAATGTTATCAAATTCCCACTTTTCGGAGAGCGCCGCCCATAGAGCGGTATCAATGGGGGTTGCCTCAAGGTCATTCTCGTTCATCATTTTGCGATGCTGATAAATGGCCCTCTTGAGGAATTCCACAACTTCCCAGGGGTTGCTCGTGGGGGCAATCCCGGTCTCAATCATCGCGGTAACCTCATCAAGGCGCTTATTGACATGGAAGCGGAAACGCTCAACACGAGTGCGCTTCTGTGAATACGAAGAACGCATGGATGCCTGCATCCGGCGACTACCAATGTCGGCAAATCGCTTTTCGTCCGATGATTCGCTTTCACGAATATCAAGCAATTGGTCATCGAGGTTCTCAACAAGAGCAACGAGCGCTCTTTGCCAGCGCTGCCAATTTTGTTTCTCGAGAAGGACCTCTCGTTGCGATGGGGCAAGACGATTCTTGACCTCCTCGGCAACAAGGTAGGCAAATGCGTCATCGGTAATTGTTGTCATTTTTTCCATCCTGGGCATATTGATTTGTAGGCGCAGTAATCACACAAGCGAGAACGACTGTATGGAAAGTCGCCAGTTTCGCAGGCGCTGAGTACTTGCATGTAGGTGTCTTCAACGTAATTGGCAATATCTTCGTTGTTTTCCGGAGTTATCTCGTACGAGAATGATACCCCGTCTTTCAGATATAGCAACTTCAGTTTTCCAACATTGGGTGACTCCGGCAACATCAGCGCAGCATAAATACGCAACTGGATGAACTTATCTGCGACCCATGACTTGGCCGGTGTTTTTCCCGTCTTGTAATCAGAAATACAGATAAGTTCGTTGTCCGTTGTCTCGTATCTGTCGATGAACCCGCGTACTGGTGCGCTTTTTAGGTTTCCCTTAACTTCGCGCTCAATTCCCAACGGACTTATTGACTTTGGATTCTCAACCTTCCAGAGGTTCTCAATGCACCACCATGCATTCCAGCGAAACATTCTGTATTCGGATGGCTTGACATATCCATCCACGCGTTCTTCCCAGCCGGAATTAGTCCACACCTGTGCGGCCAGTCCCTTTGCCGCCCCAATGGAACGCTCTTCATTCGGCAGAACATAAAAGTTCTCAAGAATTTCGTGCACAAAGTTTCCGAGAAGCGTTGCCTCGCTTGGACGGTCCGGTATCCCGTCTATCTTGGAGAACTTAAATTTCTGTGGGCATTGACGGAATGTCCCCATTGATGAGGGGGACAAGTACGCGGGCGGATTGAAGGGTGGTCCGACCACCCCTGGTTCGTCACTCACCGCCTATTGTTCCGTTTCTGTCACAATCTCGGAGCCAGGAAAACTAATTCTGGTACATTCCTCCAAGAGGGCCATAACGACCTGCAGCGTTGCCGTCTCCAGGGTTGGCTTGGGTGCGCTGTTGGAGAACTCATTCCAGAATTTGCCCAACTCTGCCTTTTGCTCAGCATTGAAACCACTGCTCATTGCCTTGAACTCGTCCCAGAGCCGAGAAATCTTGGGGTCAATTTGTGGACGTGACTGAATCATGTCCTGCTCAATCTCAATGTTTAGTGCCTCGTCGGAGCGAGCAAGGTATAGCGCAACACCAAATTGCTGTGCTGCCTTCTTGAGGGCATCCGATACGGCTCCCTTGAACTCATCCCCGAGGTCAACAATTTCGCCCTGCTTCGTTCGCTTGATTTTTTGACCGCCGAAGCCATCTTTTGTGATGGGGAACCCGAATTCACCACCCTGTACGCTCAATCGAACGTGAGCGACGATGAAGTCGGGGTCAAGGGTGTCTCGTTCGCACTTGATAATTTCCGAAGACCAGCCATCTACGCCAAAACACCGATTCAGGCGAGTAATGACCTCACTGACGGGAATGTAGGTCAGCGATGTTCCGCCCTTGCGGAGTTCACGCTCAACCTCCGGAGGAAACGGTTCGCTCAACTCCTGTAGCAGACGACGACTGTCATCCTTGCGCTCCTGCTCAGCCTTCAGGCGTTGAATGCGAAAGTCGATAATTGAGTCTGGCGTTTCCGGGCTCACTGCTTCCCCTTCTTGGTTGACGGTAACTGGTGGTTGTTTTTTGGTTGCTGCCATAATGGTGATTTAATCCTATTTTTTGCTGATGGAAATGCTGGTTTTGCCTTCGCTTTTCTCGCAATAGGCATCGGCGGAGATGCCGATTTTGTTGAGTTCCCCAACCCTCCAGTAAGAGGGGGCCGCGTACTCAAACATCTTCGCCATCATATCCTTGGGCGACAATAGAACCTCGCCGGTATCCATGTCAATGGATGACTCATAGACTCTCTCGGCCACGACCGACGCAAGGGCCTTGTGGTCCCATGCCTTCCTATCGGCTCCGGTCCTCTTCTCAACCTGCTGACCGGAGGGGAGAATGATGATGCCTTCGTCCATCATCCCAATGATGGCCTGCTCAACTTCTCCATCAAGAATCGCCAAGTCGCGCTTAAGGTCGCGGAGGGCCAGCAATACTACACAGACATCCTCAATGAGAGGCGACTCTGGGCTATTCCCGGAAAGGGCGGACACAACCACACGGTCTAGGTCTCGCCGAATTTCAGCGATACGCTCTAATGCTTCCACTTACGCCCCTTTGATATTGGACCTACTCAGACAATGATACCCACGCGTTTGCGTTGCGGCAACCCCAACCCGGCAAGATAAGAAAATGCACCTACCGCAGAGTCGACCTGGTCGTCATGGTCGCACGCTTCGGGGAAGGTTGACAATTCATCCAGCCAATCGGTCAACCACGCACCGCGCATACAGCGGACGTTGCCATTGGCTGCAGCGGCAGCAAATGGTCGTGCCCTTGTCACCTTGTCGCCAGTGGAACGAATGCCCTGAAAATCAAATCCGGGCAGAACATACCGCGCATACTGGTCAACAAGCGCTTTTCCTGACGAACCTGGCTCTTGCTCCATACGAATCGTAACCGTGCGACCGTCCTCGTATGCCGTCTGTGCAATAAGTTCCTCAACCTTTTCGCCACGAACACGAGCGCGACGAACATCGAGTATGTAGGCAATACCACCATCAAACAGCATAAGCGTGCCTACGGTCCAGTCTGGGTCTGGATTGGTATGACTTGGCTCCGACGCCGCGAGGTCCCAAAACCGTACAGCGCGTGCAGTGGATGAAATTTTTGGCAAATCAGATGGGTCGATAATGATAATTGATTCACGCTGAAACATCGAGCCCAGAGTTGTGGCCCACCAATCGCCCTCCTCTAGGCGACGACGCTCGAGTGGGTCTAGCGCCTGAAGGGCAGCGCGATAGGAGTCGGCATCAATACCGGGGTTATCTGAAAGTTTTGACGGAACAAATATGCGCCCCTGCTCACGACCCTCTACAATGAACCGCTGCCTGACCCAGTTTGGCGCAGGGTTGCAAGCGGTGCGCATGCGTAGTGGTACCTGCGAGAGCGGTCCAGATACAGGGCGACGCATACGCGAGAACAGATAACGATAATCAGATTCACGAATTTCCGTAACCTCGTCCATGCCGATAAATTGAAATTCTGAGCCCTTGTAGCGCATGTAGTCTTGACTATTATTTAGGTATCCAAACGATATTCTTGCTCCTGATGGGAATGTTGCAATGTAGTTATTGGCGTTCCATCGCACATCGTCATACGATGACATCCAACTAATGAAGCGGTCCATGATGGCTCCAGGAAGAGCCAAGTCGGCATATGTGCGACGGAAGATAATTGCAGAGTATCCTGGAACGTCAACATATTGTAACGCCGACATCAATAATGCCGAACTTTTCCCACCGCCAGCGGCTCCGCCGAATAGTGCCTCCATGCAATACGTACGAAGGAATACCTTCTGTGTTAGCGATGGTTCTTCTGGGCAGTACAGCGGCTTCTTGGGGTCCAAAAACCTAAGTACTTCATTCCAGTTGGTCATCTTCCACTCCGCGCGCGTTTTCTGTATTAGATTGTACCTGGTCAACCAAAGTAGCCACGACGAAAAACTAACACATGAAAAACCCAATCGCCAAGACCCTTACCCGCCTCCGCCAATACTTGGGTCGTGAACGAATAGTTACACGTTCCTTTTCTGCTCATATATTAATGGTATTGTTTATTTTGCTAACTAGCATAGGAGCGGCAGTCATTTTGCCCCCAGCGGGCCTTATTGTGGCAGGTGTATTTTGCGGTCTATACGGATATTTGCTTGGTTCTGAATAACCATGGCCTGGAACACAAGTGACAACAAATCCCTCGGAAATGGTGGGCAGAAAGTAGCCTTGGGGCCCGGCGGTTTAGTCGCGCAGAATGCCTCCTACGCTGGAAAGGCCTATCGCGACCCATGGGACATTGAGCGCGCCTATCGCGAGGGCATGCAGAAGGTCACCTGGGTGTCACGCTGCATTGATGCAATTGCAGGAAACCAAGCACGCCTGCCAATCATTCTTCGACGCGACAATTCGCCAGAGGGCAGCATTGTCAGGAACAAGGGTGGCAAGCAAAAGGGAATTCTTGACATCTTAAATACTAAGAGCAATATTGGAGAGAACTCCTTCATTTTCCGCTACCGCATGTCGTCCCAGTTGCTCCTCGGCACCCGAGGGGTATTCATTGAAAAGGTCCGGGGGCGAGATGGCGGCATCATTGGCCTAAACCTCCTCCCGCCCCAATCAACGGCCCCAATCCCCGACCCCAAAGAATTCGTTTCGGGATACGAGGTATTGATGCCGAATGGTGACAAGGTAATCATGAAGCCACGGGATGTTGTGTGGATTCGCCGCCCACATCCGCTTGACCCCTACTTGTCACTCACCCCACTTGAATCTGCTGGCATTGCCGTTGAGATTGAGAATCTTGCCAAGTTGTACAACCGTAACTACCTCCTGAATGACGGCAGGCCTGGCGGACTGCTTGTTTTGCGCGGGGAAATTGACGATGACGACAAGGACGAACTGCGCAATAGGTTCAGAGGGAATCTGGGCAAGGTTGGTCAGACTTCGGTTATTTCCGCCGACGATGGTGTTGATTTCGTTGATACTTCGTCAAACCCACGTGATGCTGCCTACATTCAGATGCGTCAAATAACCAAGGAGGAGATTCTTGCCTCATTCGGCGTGCCGGAATCGGTCATTGGCAATGCCGCTGGAAGGACATTCAGTAATGCCAGTGAGGAAATTCGTGTTTTCTGGAATGAGACAATGGCCCCCCACCTGGAGGTTCTGGCTCGCGCACTAGATGAATTGGATGACGACCACTATATTGACTTTGATACCTCAGATGTTCCTGTGTTGATTATGGCCAAACAGGAATCAGAGCGTTATCTGATGCAGGAATTACAAGCAGGGCTCATTAGCGTCAACGAGTATCGTCTTGGCACGGGCCGCAAGGATGTTGAGGCAGATTTGGCCGATAGTTTGCTAATGAATCCAAACCTGACACCAATTGCAAATACCAAAAAGCCAATGCCGACACAGCAGCCGGGCATGCCCATGCCGGGTCAGGGTGGACCTCCAGGGATGCCAGGGATGCCAGGGATGCCGCCAGACGCTGGTGCTCCACCTGCTATGCCTGGAATGCCCCCTGGTGGAGACATGTTGGCGTTGCCGCCCGAGATGGCTGGCGGCGCGCCACCCGACCCCACGACGATGGCTGGAGCAATGGCCCTCGAATCAATGGGCGGAGCCGGACCGGGCGCACCGGGAGCAGGCGCGCCACCAGGAATGTCAATGGCTGGCGCCAGCGGTTCAGAAATCTTTACCAAGGATGACTCAAGCGACATGGCCGTCTCTCGCTGGACAGAAATTCTGGACCGAAGTATTGAGCGCGTTTTAGAGAGAATGCAACGAGTCGTTCTCGAGAAGATGAATGGTCAAAAATCCCGCCGTGCCCTTGCTTCGGGGGGCCTGGACATAGACTCAATCGTAAGCAAGGACACCTGGTTTAAGCAGTTGGACGAGGATGTGAAGCCAGTTCTGGCAACAATTGTCCGTGATTCCCAAAATGTCTATGGTGAAAAGTCTCTAAATTACAAGGCCCCAACCAAGAACGATATTGCCGTCAACTCCGAATCACAAATGGCACGCATTAAGTCACTTGTTGATGGAATTTCTGCGGAGATTGCAACATCAATCTTCAATTCATATGGAATACCAGGTGAAGAAGAGAGATATTCTGCATTACGGTCTTCTGTCAATATGATTTTTGCTGATGCTATTGCCAATTCTCGTCCGGCAGTTGCAGATAGGGAAGCCCGTCGAGCCTGGGATTTTAGTCGGCCCTAGTTTCTGTAAAGTAATTAGAGGTTTCAGTAAACTAAATAAATATGTCCAATGTCTGCAAGCAACAACTGACATATTGACTATCATTGAGTGAAGCGATTGGAGCAATATGAGCGACTCAGTGCAGGAACAAATTAATTTCAAAGCCCTAAATGGCCAGGTCAACATAGATGAAGCACAAGGAATTGTTGAATGCTTTGTTGCTGCCGTTGGCAATAAGGACTCTGTCGGTGATGTTGTCGCGACTGGTGCGTTTAATGAAAGTCTGAAACGCCGTAAGCCTCGTGTCGTATGGGGGCATAGTTGGAATGACCCCATCGGCAAGGTGCTTGAAATTTACGAAGTACCGTCCAGTGACCCCCGCCTTCCAGCAAAAATGAAGATGGCCGGTGTTGGTGGTCTCTTTGCCAAGGTGCAGTTCAATCTGGCGACAGAAAAAGGGCGCGAAGCCTTTGCGAGCGTGGCATTCTTTGGCCATGAGCAGGAGTGGAGTATCGGCTACAAGACGCTCAACGCCACCTTTGACCCACAGGCACAGGCAAATGTCCTGCATGAGGTTGAGTTATATGAGGTGAGCCCTGTTCTGCATGGCGCCAATGCATTGACGGGAACCATCTCTGTCAAGAGCGACGAGGGTGATAAGTGCGGAATGCCAGATGGCCCTACTGCGGTAATGACCCCACGTGGTCCAGCCATCGTTGGTCGTCCAGTTCTTCCACAAGCACCCGTTCGCCATTATGGAGAACACCACCGCGAATACTCTCGCAGACGTGAGGACATCTTTGCCGAGGGGGAGGCTCGCCAGTTGCCGGACGAGGCCCTGAATGCCCTATCAATGGAACTAATGAGTCGCTCCCGCTCACGGCTAGATGTTCTTTATGCAACAGAAAACTCTGTTGTCTTTAATCGTGATGCGGGCAACGGCAATATGGTCACCTATCGGCTGGGTTACCACTACGACATTGACTCCGGGGAGTACATGTTTGGCAAGCCAGAGAAGATTGGCATACGCAACGAGGAAAGCCGCATGCCATCAGCAACCGTCTTTTCGCCTCAGATGCCTCCTATGCCGATGAGCGTAAAGCCCCAAATGGGGATGCCTAGCGGTTTGATGTTCATGGCCAGCGGTGGAAAGTCACTGGATGAACAGATGCACGAGGCTGCAAACATAATCTTTGATGTGACAACGGGCGCTGGAACTCTTCCCGCAGACAAAATAACTCGCGCCATTGAACTCCTGGAGTCGCTGAAGCCAACGGCCGCTAAGTCGCAGGAACAAGAGGTATTCACGGTCCTGTGCACCCCGGTAGAGGCATACCATGTCAAGAGCCTGTTGGACCCCGTCATTGATTACCACCGCCTTGATGCTGATATTGACGACGAGGGCATTCACATTAGTAATGGTCTCACCGAGGACGCGATTACCGCCCTTGAGCGAGTCGCGGCATCAATAGACGAGGTTCTCTACGGCAAGGCCGGTGGTTCAAAAAAATTCTGACGCCCGACTTTCCTGAGTCAGGGCTAAATGCCGAATTGAAACAACTCGGCCCAAAGGTCGGTCGGCGCCTAGGTGGTGGCTTGCGCTCGGCTGGACCCGGCATGGCATTTGTTGACGTGACTGGTCGAGTCGACGCCGACGCTGACGGAATTGTCTTTGAAGGAACGCCCCTAGAGCGGCCAATTATCCCACGTTTTATAGTTCCCAAGAACCTGGCACGTCGTCTCGCAAAGTTGACCGAAGGCGATGCTGTTGAGATTGAAAATCAACGCAGGGCAGGCAACGTCAATATTGAATTCGATGAGACAAAACTACGTTCACTTATTGGGCAAGTTGACGGTGGCCCAGAGGAACTACAGGACGCACGTACTCAAAGAAGCCGTCGTTCAATGCGAAGCATACGTGAGCGCATTCCCCTGGGTGATGTGATTGATAGAGAGGTAGACAAAGACGAACCAGACTATGAGGAACTAGATACTTATCAACGAGACCAGGTCTGGCAGGACATCCGGGGCAAACTTAAAGAAAAAATTATGTCTATGGGGAATTGGACGCCGGACCAGATAAAGCGCATCGAGGACCAGGTGCATAACCTAGTTTCGAACCTGGAGCAAATGAGAGACCGTTGGGAGTTAATGGGACGCCGCGAGCGGCGTGGACTCCTCAGGAGAGAGCGGATTGTGGATGGATTTGAATCACATCCCGATATAGACCTCACTATAGAAGATATTGTCAAACAATCAGAAATAAGAATTCATGATGATGGAACAATTTCACTCAGACTTCCCCCTAATAAAATTTTGCGCTCCCTGCTACCGGGAGATAGGGATTACCACAATACTGAAATACCTGACGCACGCACCCTTCGGCCAATAAGGGACGATATCAAGAAGACGACAGACGCAAGACAATGGTATGACCTTGTTAATTCGTTTTTCCCCGATGATGGCTCCGCGAGCCCCAGCCTGGCTAGATTCCCAGTAGTAAAGAGTGAGCGTTTACCATTTCATGACCTCTTTTCGGTTAAATATCAAGAAAAGTTATTTAGGGCTCGTCCAGAACGAGAAGACGCAATTTTGTTGCGTGCAAATGAGATTGCGGCAAAAATTCTTAAGCATTATGTGATTCCCGAACTAGACAAAATTAAGCGTAATCAAGATGCCAGAATCGGCGCCAAAGCCAGCAATACAGAAAATTACACCAATGGATATTTGCGTCTTCTGACCGACCCGCATTCTTGGCAAAGTATTTCTCAAGAACTGGAAGAAGCGGGATATCTAGTAGACCCACTAACAATGTTGCACGATGTTCTTGGACACCACGCACTGGGCAACACTTTTGACCGCCATAGCGAATGGGGCAATATTCTTGCTACGTTGTCGCTTGCTAGAGATAAGGAATTTTGGGACCGCTTGCGGCAAATTCCAGGACTAGAGGACCTAACCGACGAGGACAGAGAAATATACTTGCGTGGAACGCTCGCTGTAGTTGCCGCCAACTGGATTGCTCTTGTTGTCAGTCCGCAATTGAGGTCCGAATTCAACCTTAAAACAATTTCTAATGCCCTACTCGATTATGACGGCCCAATTGATGACGTCATCGACCGCCTAGACCCGCCAGAAAAGCAGGGCTCAATGAGGTCGACTCGGTCAATGTCGCTTGCGGACACATCCGATGATGACCTGAGCAATATTGCTCTCGGTTCTGTTGAGGGCATCTCAATCAGAGAAGAGCGCCTATCTGCGCCACCGGAAAAACGAGACCGAAGCCTCCTGGGCAAGCGTAGCCAGCGAACACAACGCTCGCTTAGGTCCGGGAATGTTGGGTATGCCAAGAAATGGGAAGCGCAAGCCAAACTTGAACTTGCAATGGAAAAGAAATTGGCCAAAAAGCGCAAAGAAAGAAATCGGACGCTTTTGGATTCGGTCACAAGAATACTCTCAACAGACCTAATGGGGGCAATTCATACTGCAAGTTTTGAAGACGAAGAGTATATTGCCTCTGGTGGAATTAGTGCTGTTCAGTATAGAAATAATCTATTGGGTCGATTGGCTGTTGATGCAGAAACAATCGATAACCCACTATCAACCAATGGCCGCGCATCTCTGTCGGAGATGGAATTTAGAGATTTGGAGTCATTGTTAGTAGAGTATGGCCAAAAAATAGAACCCCTCTCCACCGAGCAGCAACAATTGGTCATTGCCCTACGTGCAGCAATTAAAAAACTTGAAAGGCCAGCAAGGAGGCAAAGAAAGGGCGGTAACGAGAGAAGCCTGCCATACGAAAGAATTTCTGTCAAAGAGTTTTTCCAAGGGCCATACGGCAAAGGCTGGATATACCCAGATGGGACAATCTACCCAGTTCTGTTTTATCACGGCGATGAGCATGACTATGAGGAATCATTTGAGGATGGCCTAATTCGTCTTACGGTGAATCATGCCGGTGTTTCCAGAATCGGACGTCCAAACTCTTCCAATCCTCTCTACTACGAGATTCCTGGCGATATTGGAATTGAGTTTAATGGACAACCAAGTGAAGATGCCATTCGTACGATAGAAACACTCAGCGAAGTAGTTGAACATGCGAAAATGTACTTCGACCGTAAAGACGGCAAAATGGCAAGTTGGATGCTGGAGCGCGACGATGTGTGGCGGATGGGTATAGAAGAGGCATTGCAGCCACGGTCATCGCGCTCAATGCGCTCCTCTCGCCTCATTAGCGAAGATAAGTGGGTAGAGGAAAACAGGCGCCGCGTTAGAGAGGTTGCTGCCAAGGCGCAAAAATGGAAAGAAGACCGCAAGGAAAAGGGCCTCAAAAAGCACGCCAGCCTCGTGTCGCTCTTGAACACGATTGAAGAAGGTCTTGTTGATTCTCAACAAGAAGATGAGATTATTTCCATCGACAGAGTAAAAAGTTTTATTGAAGCAACAATTATTTACGATAATCCATATGCGGCGGTTCCAAAAGAAATTCGCACAGAATTGCTCAGGCTCCTTAGTCAATATGGAAAGCCATCCGCAAAACGCGACAGTTTGCTAGACGACCTAAAGTCCACAATTGCTGGCCTAGATACATCCGTTCGTCCTCGCCGGGGGGCAAATAAGCGGCCATTGTCGTCAAAGACCCTGTCTGTTGAAGAATTCGCCAAAGGCTTCCACTGGGGGGCGTGGATGTATCCAGATGGGTCGATTTACCCAGTTGACCGACATGAATTGGAATTTGATTACGACGACGCATTCGATGACGGAATGGTTCGGCTCATGACTGGATATGGCGGCGACCTAACCGTTGATGCCGCAGAGTTGAGCGATGAGCAATTGGCTGCAGTCAAGAAACTTGTGAAGATTTGGAATGCCAGTAGCATCTTCACGAGTCGTGAACAATTAATTAAACGAAATCATGGGCGCTTCCCAGAGGGTACTCGCGCAATCGGATACA
>Ga0169931_10002192_pt1 | contig 31950 bp, 29 predicted proteins | sample Kivu_15m_20L_FD_129675 | JGI IMG/M metagenome (GOLD analysis project Ga0169931, IMG submission 129675) | Freshwater microbial communities from Lake Kivu, Western Province, Rwanda to study Microbial Dark Matter (Phase II) - Kivu_15m_20L... | ecosystem: Environmental > Aquatic > Freshwater > Lake...
CAGCGCGTAGGCGCGCGTGCCGGTGTCCACGGCGACGTCGGCCCAGCTCAGGCTCTGCCCTTTGGCCACCGGGCGCACGACGCGGATGCCATGCGCCAGGCCCAGCGGCAGCCCGCCCCGGGCCATCGAGGTGGCGGCGGGCAGCAGCTTGCCCCACACCGTGTAGCCGCCCTCGCCGTCGAGCAGCTCGCCGGGGGCGAGGTCGCGCTTGGCGGTGGCTACCACGTCGGCGTTCCAGCCCGTGGCCACGCCGGTGGGCTCGCGCCGCAGCGCGACGCTGGCCACGCTCAGGCCCACCTCCAGGCCGATCAGGTGCCAGCGCTTGTAGAGCGTGAAGTAGCGCCCGCTCGGGTCGGTGTGGGCGTTGTATTCCTCGAAGCAGTGGCGCACGTAGTCGGTCTCGCCCTCGACCGTGACCCACACCCCCATGCGGATGTCGTAGGGGATCTTGCGCCCGTCGGGCTCGAGTGACGAGATGACCTCGACCATGCCCTTGCGCTCGAGCACGCCGCCCTCGCTCTTCGGGCGCGTGACGTAGGGGATGTCCTCGACGCTGGCCGGCGGGTAGAGCAGGCCGTCCGAGGGCACCGCCAGCCCGGTGGCGTTGCTCACCGCGGTGCTCTCGATCGCGGGCTTGGAGCCGTCGAGGAAGCTGTTGAACATCTTCGGGTTCAGCCCGCCGCGCGCGGCCTGCTCGGGCGTGAGGCCGTAGTGGCCCCAGACCGTCTCGGGCGTGGACTCGCAGAAGTGCGGCAGCCACTTGTGCCCGCGCCCGGCCGCCACCACCGGGAAGCCGCAGGTGCGCGCCCAGTCGACGAGGTCGCAGATCATCGCCGGCTGGTCACCGAAGGCCAGCGAGTAGACGACGCCGGCCTGCTGCGCGCGCCGCGCCAGCAGCGGGCCGCAGAATGCGTCGGCCTCGACCGTGACGTTGACGACGTGCTTGCCGTGGGCGAAAGCCTCCAGGCAGTGGTCGACCGCGGCGATCGGGTGGCCGGTGCACTCGACGACGATGTCGATCGCCGGGTGCGAGACGAGCGCGCGCCAGTCTTCGCCGACGTGGGTGCGGCCGTCCTTCAGCGCGGCGTCGATGGACGCGGCCTGCGCGCGCTCGGGCGCCCAGCCCAAGCGCGCGAGGTTGGCGCGTGCCGCCCCGGGCGAGAGGTCGGCGATCGCGGCCAGGTGCACGCCCGGGGTGCGCGGCACCTGGGCCAGGTACATGGAGCCGAACTTGCCGGCGCCGATCAGGCCGACGCGGATGGGGCGGCCCTCGGCGGCGCGCTGCTGTAGTTGGCGGTGCAGGCTCATGGGGAGCGTTCCACGGGGAGATTGCGGGCAGGCGCCAGGGCGATCGATCCCTTCCTGGCGGGCGGGGTGCGGTGGCGGGTCGCGGCCATCCTTCGGCGTTGCGCGCCGACGTGCTCAGGCGGCTTCGCGCTGGCCGAAGTCCACCGCCTCGGGCGAGGTCTGCAGCGCGCTGGCCGGCACGCCGTCCCTCCACGGCAGGGCCACGGGGTAGTCCTGCAGCAGGCAGTCGTCGGGCAGGCACTCGAGGGGCGTGAAGTCGCGGTGCGCGATGTACTCGGGGCGCTTGAAGCGGCGGATGTGGTTGGACACCGCGCACAGGCTCAGGTAGACGCTGACGCGGTCCCAGGGCGAGAGGTTGCTGGTGGAGGCGTGCACGAGGCAGCCGTGGAAGAGGATCATCGAGCCCGCCGGCCCGGTGGGGCTGACGATGCCGCCCTGGCGGCCGCCCGCGCGCTCCACCAGCTCGGTGATCAGGCCGTTGCTGACCGTCCACAGCGGGTAGCTGGTCGTCGTGAGGTCGTGCTTGGCGTCCACCACGCCGCGCTTGTGGCTGCCGGGGATGAACATCAGCGGCCCGTTGAAGGTGTTGACCTCGTCCAGGAAGATGGCCACGTTCATCGCCCGGGCCTCGGGCATCCAGTCGTCGTTGAGCCAGGTGCCGTAGTCCTGGTGCCACTGCCAGACGTCGCCCTCGAAGGCCGCCTTGCCGTTGATCTTGAACTGGTGCATGTACAGCTTCTCGCCGAACAGCTCCTCCACCGGCCGCACCATGCGCGGGTGGCGCGCCAGGCGGGCGAAGGGGGCGCTGTAGAGGTGGGCGGCGAAGTTGGTGCGCACCGCGTCCGAGCCCTTCTCGCGCACGTTGTAGGCCTCGCGCCGGGCGTAGAGCTCGGGCACCGCCGCGTTCAGCGTCGCCACCTCGGCAGGCGAGAACAGGCCGGGGAAGAACAGGTAGCCGTCGCGGTCGAACTGTTCTTTTTGCGCAGGGGTCAACTTCATCGCCAGGGTCCCAAGGGCATCGGTGCAGGATCGGATGACGACGCCGTGCCCGGCGTCTGTCCGCGGAAGGTCGACAGTCTACGCAGGCCCGGAGGTCGGCGCGCGAACGAGAGTGGCGGACAGGGCGGGTGGGGCGGACAGGGCGGGTCCCGAGCGGTCTGCGATGTCCCTCGCAAGCGGCTGGACGGCTGGACGGCCCCGGCGTTTCCCCTGCCGGTCAGGCGTTTCCCGGCGGATGCGCCGGATCGGCTTTGCCGAGCGTTCGCTGCAGGTCGAGGTAGGCGCCGGTCAGGCGCCCGGCCTCTGCCAGGCCGAGTCGGTCGATCAGGGCTTCGGCGATGGCTGCGCCATCGGCATCGGTCTGTCCTTCTCGCAACACGACCTCGAGTTCGGCGAAGTCGCCGAGCCCGGCCACGCGGTCGAGATGGATCCGCGTCTGGCCTGCCAGCAGCAGCCATCTTTGCTTGCGCACGCGGCCCAGCAGACCCAGCCCCCGGGCCAGGGCCTGATGGAGGTCGTCCGGCGTGGCGGTGGGCACGCGCACATAGTCCGACGCGCGCGCGTGTTCGGCGTCAGGGCGCTCGTAGTGGATCAGTTCGCCTGTTCCGTCCGCGAAACGCCGCAGTTTGAGCCGGCCCTGCGCGACGGGGTAGAAGGTGTCGTCCTGCTCGATAGGCACCTCGGGTCCGTCTGCCAGCGCATGGGCCCGGCGGCGCAGGGCATCGAGGTCGTCGACCCGTACCTTGATCTCGATGTTGCGGGGCATGCGCTCGGCCGCTCAGGCCGACTCGGTCGCGGCTGCCAGACGCCGCAGCGCCTGCTCGAACACCTCGGGGGGTTGGCCGCCCTGGATCAGGTGCCGCTCGTCGATCACCACCGAGGGCACGGACTGGATGCCCGCGGACTGCCAGCGCGACTGGGCCTGACGGACCTCGTTGGCGTAGGCGCCGCTGTCGAGGACCTCACCGGCCTTTTCGGCGTCGAGCCCGCAGCGTTGCGCCGCCGACGTCAGCACCTCGCGCGAAGACGGGTTCAGGCCCTGGCCGTGGTAGGCCGTCAGCAACGCCTGCTTGAGCTGGCGCGGTGCACTGGCAGGGCCTTCCGCGCCTGCCCAGTGCATCACCCGGTGTGCGTCGAAGGTGTTCCAGACGTGGCTGCGGTGGCCGAACTCGAAGCCGACCTCCGCTCCCCGCGCGCGGATCACCGCCTGGTTGCGCGCGATCTGCGCCGCGTCGATCCCGTACTTGGCCGACAGGTACTCCACCGCGTCGGCGCCCTCGGCCGGCATCGAGGGGTTCAGCTCGAAGGGCTGGAAGTGCAATTCGATCGGGATGTCGTCGCCGATGCGCGCCAGCGCACGCTCCAGCGAGTTCAGGCCGACGGCGCACCACGGGCAGGCGATGTCCGAGACGAAATCGATTCTCATGGGAGCGCTCGTGGACGATCAAAAGCGGATCGTATCGTGCGATCCCATCGAACTCGGCCGAAAGGAATAGATCGACGCCCTGCCGGCATCCCCGCAGGGCATCACGCGCACGGATGTCAGTTCTTGACGTATCCGTTGGTCACGCAGGCGCCGGAAAACGCCCAGGTCAGGGTGCCGCTGCTTGCCGTTGGTGTCAACACGCAGGTGTCGTCGGTGGCGATGCCGCGGTAGGCCTTGGGAGTGAGCGTGACGGCCGCCGTGGTCTCGGTGATCTCCGCCTTGTCGAATGCCGATGTTCCCGACGGTGCGGAAATGCCCAACTCGGTGAAGGTGTCGCAATCGGCGAGCGCAGCCTTGACCTGGAAACATTCGCTGATCGCCGCCTTGACGGGATTGGCGGCCGACAGGACCTCCGTGTACGCCGCCTTCTTCACATGGTTCTGGTAGGCCGGGATGGCCACCGCTGCCAGCACACCGATGATCGCCACGACGATCATCAATTCGATCAGGGTGAAACCCTGCTGTGCACGACTGTTCGACTTTCTCATCTGCCTGCTCCTTCGGATCGTGTACCTGAAACCCACCGCTGCCCGGGGGCGCCCGGTGTCGACGCGAGTTGCGCAGCCGAGCGTTCACGGGGCCACCATCGCCCCGTGAATGGACCGGAACTCCCCATGACGACAGCCGGATCGCGGTTTCGAGTGTATCTGCCCGGCCACGCCAGCCCGGGACTCCAGCCCGGGACACAACTCCAGCCCGGGACTGGCCCGTGACAACTCCGGCCCGCGACGTCAGGCAAGGAACAGGATGCGGGTGCCGACGAGGTCGATGACGTCGCCGTCGTCGAGCGTCAGGCCGAGATTGCCGACTGCCCGGCCGTTGACGTTGGGATGTCTCATGCCTTCGACATGGCTGATCAGATGCTGGTCGCCCACGCGTTCGATCGCCACGACCAGCACACCCGGCTTGCCGATGGTCGTGCGGTCGCGCATCAGCAGCACCTCGCGGCCGACGGCGGCGCCGTTGAGTACCCGGATGCGCGCCACCCCGGAGCCCGTGAGGGTCGCCCCTGCGGTGTCCTGGTCGAGGCGCGCCTCGGGGTCGGACGGCGCATGGGCGGGCGCCGCGGAGGACTCGCGCCGGGCCTGACGGTTCCCTCCCTCCCCCGCCCTGTCGTCCAGACACACCTCCAGACGGGTCTTCCCGAGTTCGATCACGTCGCCGTGCGACAGCCTGCGTCGACTCACGGCCTGCCCGTTGACATAGGTGCCGTTGGTGCTCTTCAGGTCTTCGAGCCAGAGTTCGCCCTGATCCGACCGCAGCACCGCATGCTGGCTGCTCACGGCCAGATGGTCGATGACGATGTCGTTGTGGGATCTTCGGCCTATCGTCGTCTCCGGGCGGGTCAGCACGATCTCTTCGACGGCCTTGCCATCGACGGACATCAGCAGCCGGCTCATGATCGGACCGGCCGGGCCAGCACCACGGCAATGTTGTCACGGCCACCGGCGCCGTTGGCGGCGGCCACCAGGGCGTGGCAGGCGTCGTCCAGCCGGGCGTGCGAGCCCAGCACGGCTGCGATCTGGCGGTCGTCGAGCATCTCGGTCAGACCGTCCGAGCACATCAGGATGACATCGTCAGGCTCGACCGGATGGCTGTGGATTTCAGGTTCCACGTCGACGCTCCCTCCGAGCGCTCGGGTGAGCACGTGCCGGTCCGGTGATGTGGCTGCCTGCGCCGGACTCATCCGGCCCGCTGACATCCTCTCCTGGACCATCGTATGGTCGACGGTCAGGCGTTGGAGCCGGCCGCCTTGCCAGCGATAGGCGCGCGAGTCGCCCACATGTCCGACCATCCAGCGGTTTCCGGCGAGCACCAGCACCACCACGGTCGTGCCCATGCCGCCACAGCCCGGGCGGACACGGGCTGCCTCCAAGATGACTTCGTTGGCATGCGCGATGCTGCGTCGCATGGCCGCGCGCAGGCCGGCGTCGCCAGGCGAGTTCGGCTGGGAGCGCAGCCATCGGCCGAGATCCCGCCGGATCGTGGCGACAGCGCAGGCAGACGCGACCTCGCCCGCGTTGTGCCCTCCCATGCCGTCAGCCAGGACGGCCAGGGCACACTCGTTGTCGGTCTCGACCGCGTCCTCGTTGACCTGACGGCGTCGGCCCGCGTCGGTCGCGGTGGCGAACTCTGCGGGCATCGTCGAGCGTGGCTTGGAGGCAGGAGCGGCCGGGCAGTCCGGGAGCCCGTCGGCGGGCTCACGCCGCCGGACGACGGCCCAGGATCTTCCCGATGACCAGGACGAGCAGGGCCACGGCCGCGCCGGCAGCGTAGCGCACCGAGCCGAGCACCTCCGGGGTCGCGCCCTCGACCGCTGGCGTCGCCAACGGCATCCAGCCGACGATCGCAGGGTCTGTCACCGCCATGGTGCCGGCGATCCAGCCCAGGAGCATCCCGCCGGCGGTGATCACCCAGGGATAACGGTCCATCAGCTTGATCACCAACTGGCTTCCCCAGACGATGATGGGAATGCTCACCAGCAGGCCGAAGATCACCAGCGGCATGGTGTGGTCACCCCCGGCCGATTCCGCCGCGCCGGCGATGGCGATCACGTTGTCGACGCTCATCACCAGGTCGGCCACGATGACGGTCTTGACGGCGGCGAACAGCTTGTCGCTGGCCTGGATGTCTCCGTGGCCGTCGCCGTCCTCGGGCATGAGCAATTTGATGCCGATCCACACCAGCAGCACGGCGCCGACAAGCTTCAGGAAGGGGATCTTGAGAAGCGTGAGGGCAAAGAAGATCAGCAGCACCCGCAGGCCGATCGCCCCGGCCGTGCCCCAGAGGACGCCCTGGGTGCGCTGCTTGGGCGGCAACTTGCGGCAGGCCAGCGCGATCACCACGGCGTTGTCGCCGCCCAGCAGGATGTCGATCATGATGATCTGACCGACGGCGATCCAGAAATCGGGCGACGAGAGCATGTCCATCAATGCGTCTTCTTGGTTGGTGGCTCGTCGCCAGTGTAGTGGTCAGCCCACACCCCCGGGCTGCGGGCATCACGGATCAGGCCTGCCTGCCACCTGTCCGGGTACGGCCCGAACCCAGGGGGGTCCGCGTCAAGAGAGACCGCCGCAGCGATCCCGGGGGCGTCCACCCGGGCCGGTGCGGCGGCGGTGTTCACGGCCCGCAGGCCGTCCGGCTCAGCGTCTCAGAGCAGGCTCTTGAGCAGCTTGCCCATCTCGGACGGGTTGCGCGTGACCTTGAAGCCGCAGTCCTCCATGATCGCGAGCTTGGCATCGGCGGTGTCGGCGCCGCCGGAGATCAGCGCGCCGGCATGGCCCATGCGCTTGCCCGGCGGGGCTGTGACGCCGGCGATGAAGCCGACCACGGGCTTGTTCATGTTCGCCTTGCACCAGCGCGCGGCCTCGGCCTCGTCGGGGCCGCCGATCTCGCCGATCATGATGACCGCGTCGGTGTCCGGATCGTCGTTGAACATCTGCATCACGTCGATGTGCTTGAGCCCGTTGATCGGGTCGCCGCCGATGCCCACGGCACTCGACTGGCCCAGGCCGATCTCCGTCAGCTGCGCCACGGCCTCGTAGGTCAGCGTGCCAGAGCGACTGACCACGCCGATGCGACCCTTGCGGTGGATGTGGCCGGGCATGATGCCGATCTTGATCTCCTCCGGGGTGATCGTGCCGGGGCAGTTCGGCCCGAGCAGCAAGGTGCGCTTGCCGCCCGCGGCCTCCTTGGCCTTCATGCGGTTGCGCACCTCGAGCATGTCGCGGATCGGGATGCCCTCGGTGATGCAGATGGCCAGATCCAGATCGGCCTCGACGGCCTCCCAGATCGCCGCCGCCGCGCCGGCGGGCGGCACGTAGATCACGCTGACCGTCGCACCCGTGGCTGCGCGCGCGTCCTTCACGCTGGCGTAGATCGGGATGCCTTCGAAGTCCTCGCCGGCCTTCTTGGGGTTCACGCCGGCGACGAAGCAGTTGCGGCCGTTGGCGTAGTCGCGGCACATCCGGGTGTGGAACTGGCCCGTCTTGCCGGTGATGCCCTGGGTGATGACCCGGGTGTCTTTGTTGATCAGGATGGACATGTGCTGTTTCCCTCGGGCGTTCAGTTGACCGCGGCCACGATGCGGGTCGCCGCCTCGGCCATCGTGTCGGCGCTGATGATCGGCAGGCCCGACTCGGCCAGCATCTTCTTGCCGATGTCCTCGTTCGTGCCCTTCATGCGCACCACCAGCGGCACCGTCAGGTTCACCGCCTTGCACGCCGCGATCACGCCCTCGGCGATGGTGTCGCAGCGCATGATGCCGCCGAAGATGTTGACCAGGATGCCCTCGACCTTGGGGTTGCCGAGCATGATCTTGAAGGCTTCGGTGACCTTCTCGGCGGTGGCGCCGCCGCCGACGTCGAGGAAGTTCGCCGGCTCGCCGCCGAAGAGCTTGATCGTGTCCATGGTCGCCATCGCCAGGCCGGCTCCGTTGACCAGGCAGCCGATGTTGCCGTCCAGGCTGATGTAGGACAGGTCGAACTTGCTGGCCTCGACCTCGGAGGCGTCTTCCTCGTCGAGGTCGCGGTAGGCGACGATCTCCGGGTGGCGGAACAGGGCGTTGGCGTCGAAGTTGAACTTGGCGTCCAGCGCCTTGATCTGCCCGTTGCCCTCGAGGATCAGCGGGTTGATCTCGGCCAGGCTGGCGTCGGTGGCCATGTAGCAGTCGTAGAGCCGGCGGAAGACGTCCTTGGCCTGCGCCTGGCTGGCGCCGGGCACGCCGATGCCGTCGGCCAGTTGCTGCGCCTGCGCGTCCGTCATGCCCTGCTGCGGATCGACGAAGACCTTGATGATCTTCTCCGGGCTGTGATGGGCGACCTCCTCGATGTCCATGCCGCCTTCGGAGCTGGCCATCACCGCGACCTTCTGGGTGGCGCGGTCGGTGAGGGCGGCGACGTAGTACTCCTTGCGGATGTCGGCGCCTTCCTCGATGAGCAGGCGGCGCACCCTCTGGCCCTCGGGGCCCGTCTGGTGGGTCTTGAGCTGCATGCCCAGGATCTGCCCGGCCAAGGTGCGCACCTCGTCGACGGAGCGCGCGAGCTTGACGCCGCCGCCCTTGCCCCGTCCGCCGGCGTGGATCTGCGCCTTGACGACCCAGACACTGCCGCCGAGCTTCTGTGCGGCTTCGACGGCCTCCTGCACCGTGAACGCCGGGATGCCGCGCGGCACGGGCACGCCGGCCTGCCGCAGCACTTCCTTGCCTTGGTATTCGTGGATCTTCATGGACTGGGTCTCTTGCGCGGGGCGCGTGTGGAAAGGTGGTCAGGCCTGGGAGGCGGGTGCTCTCGGGCGCTCACTCGGCACCGGCGACCCCGTGCGCCGGCGTCGCATTGTCTGCGGCGAGTTTGGCACGGGGCTGACGATGCCAGCGGGGATAGTGCAGGCGCACGACCTCGCCGTCGGTGCGCAGTGCATGGCAGCGGTCGAGTTGGAAGGGGGGCTCGATGCTGTCCGTGCCTCGGGGGTCGATGGTCTGTCCGACCATGCCTTGGATCACCGCCGTGGGCAGCACCTGCGCCAGTTCCGTCAGGTGCGTGCATCCACGGGTGCCGCCGAGCCGCTCGGCCACGGCGCGCCTGAAGCCACGCGTCAGGTTCAGGCCTGCGAGCGCGCCATAGGCGTCGCCGTGTTCCGGGCAGTGCCCAGGATAGGGCGTCCATTCCGAGTGCGATCCGGCGCTGACGATGTCGAGACCGGCATTGATCACCAGGCGCAGCCGGAGTCGGTGGATCGGCGTGCCGGCCTCGCGAACGCCATCGCTCATGGGTGCGTCGCGCGTCTTGACGTCGGTCAGCACGGCCTCGACCTCCCAGAGCTGATCGGGCCTGGAGTGCACCTCCACCTCCAGCGTGCGTCGGTGTTCGAGCCTGCGATCGGGATGAGGGGCGGGCAGGGGCATGAGCGCTTGGATGCAGCCGGCCCGACGTTCGGAACTTGCTCTGGGGCGCGGCAAGGTCCCACGTGCTGGCGCCGCTGGATGTCGCTGACGTGCGGGCTCGACCCGCCGCGCGGCGGAGCATCGACACGCGAACTGAGATGACTTTAGCATGCTGCACCGCCGCAATCACGCTTGGGCGGCGCAGGGCTGGCGCGGTCAGTCAGGCACCTGCGGGTGGGCTGCCTCCTTGAGCACGCGGTGGACCGTCTCGGCCGTGAAGCCGCGTCCGGCCATGAACCGCAGTTGCCTGGCACGCTCGGCCGGCGTGCCTGGGAGGGTGCCGAACTTGCGCATCCAGACCTGTCGGGCCCGGTCGTATTCATCGGCTGCCAAGGCCTGTCTGGCCTCCGGCGTGGATTCGAGACCGTGGCAACGCAGTTCGTGCTCGATGCGTCGGTTCCCGTGGCGCTGCGCGCGCAGGCGGATCCGGCTCTCGACAAAGCGCTGCTGCGACAGGTGTCCGGCCTGTTCCAGCGCGTCCAGCAGGCGCTCGACGGTGTCCTCGAAGCCGGGGGCGGCGTCGGCCTCGGTGCCTGCGTCTGGCGGATCGGTTGCGGGCCTGGGTGGCGGGAACTCGCTGGGGCCGGGATGCCCCGCGGGCAAGGCGGCAGCAGCGGCAGTGGCCGTTTCGGCGGCCCATGCCGCGGCCCGGCCTCGCAAGGCCACCACGGTCTGTCGGGCAGCGATCCAGCGCAGCAGCTTGTCGCGCAGTTCCTGGCGCGAGTGTTCACGCTGCGCCAGCCACTGCAACGCCCGTGCGCGCAGTTCATCGACGTCGTCCTTCCCGTCGACGGCGACCATGTCAGCAGACCCCCGGGATCGTCAGGTGGGGCTGGTGCACACGCGATCTGCCCGGCGCGGCCGGCGGCTCAGCCTCTCAGGCGGCCGGGGCCTGTGCGCTGTCGCCCAGCAGCAGGCGGATGCCGAGGGACTCCCGGACCTTGTTCTCGATCTCCCGGGCCAGATCGGCGTTCTCGCGGAGGAACTCGCGCGCGTTGTCCTTGCCCTGGCCGATCTTCTCGCCATTGTAAGCGTACCAGGCGCCTGCCTTGTCGAGCACGCGGGCGTGCACACCCATGTCGATGATCTCCCCTTCGCGGCTGATGCCCTCGCCGTAGAGGATGTCGAACTCCGCGGTCTTGAACGGCGGGCTGACCTTGTTCTTGACGACCTTGACCTTGGTCTCGCTGCCGATGACTTCGTCGCCCTTCTTGATGCTGCCGGTGCGGCGGATGTCCAGCCGCACCGAGGCGTAGAACTTCAGCGCGTTGCCACCGGTGGTGGTTTCGGGGTTGCCGAACATCACGCCGATCTTCATGCGGATCTGGTTGATGAAGATGACCATGCAGTTGGTCTTCTTGATCGTGGCCGTGAGCTTGCGCAGCGCCTGGCTCATCAGGCGGGCCTGCAGGCCGGGCAGCGCGTCACCCATTTCGCCCTCGAGCTCGGCCTTCGGCGTCAGCGCGGCCACCGAGTCGATGACGATCAGGTCGACCGAGCCCGAGCGCACCAGCGCGTCGACGATCTCGAGCGCCTGCTCGCCGGTGTCGGGTTGGGAGATCAACAACTCATGCAGATCGACGCCGAGCTTCTGCGCGTACTGCGCGTCCAGCGCGTGCTCGGCATCGATGAAGGCGCAGGTGCCGTGCAGCTTCTGCATCTCGGCGATGACCTGCAGCGTCAACGTGGTCTTGCCGGAGGACTCCGGACCGTAGATCTCGATCACCCGGCCCCTGGGCAGGCCACCGACACCCAGCGCGATGTCGAGGCCGAGCGAGCCGGTGGAGACGACCTGGATGTCCTCGACCGCCTCGCCGTCGCCCAGGCGCATGATCGAGCCCTTGCCGAACTGCTTCTCGATCTGTGCCAGCGCCGCCTGCAGCGCCTTGGCCTTTTCGGTGTTCAATGTCTTCACGGGTGCGTCCATGTCCTGGGCTCCTGGTGGGGTGTCGATTTCTGCCGATGGAGCCAGTATCGCAGAAACTGGATGGATATACAGTTCTTTCGGGGTGTCCCGAGGGGCCCCCCGTTCGGGGGGGGCGGGGGCTGGCCGGGCCTGCCCAGGGTGCGCGGGGGCAGATCCGGTCGCGCCGGTGTCCAGGGGGCTGTCAGGCTTGCAGGGTGACCCCGAAAACCCGCCCGGGCCCGGCGTGTTCCTGCCGGACCCATCGTCCCGTGGCGTTGCAGTGTGCCGGAGAGCCGGTGGAACAGGCGCCGCCGCGGCCGATGTGCGGTCGGCGGATCCCACGTCCGACAGCCTCCTAGAATCAGCCACTGGGGATTGTCGCGCCACGGCGTTCCCGCATCATCCCGGCGGCCAGCAGAAGCCGCCCATCGCTGAGGAGACTCGAGATGCGGATCCTGATTGCCGAAGACGACCAGGTGCTGGCCGACGGCTTGCTGCGTGCCCTGCGCGCCGCGGGCTACGCCGTCGATCAGGTGGCCAATGGCTCGGAGGCGGACGCCGCGCTGGCGTCGCATGAGTTCGACCTGCTCATCCTCGACCTGGGCTTGCCGCGGATGAACGGCCTGGACGTGCTCCGGCGTCTGCGCGCGCGCGATTCGAGCGTGCCGGTGCTGATCCTGACGGCCGCCGACAGCGTCGAGCAACGTGTCAAGGGCCTGGACCTCGGGGCCGACGACTACATGGCCAAGCCCTTTGCCCTGCAGGAACTCGAGGCGCGGGTGCGGGCCCTCACCCGACGTGGTCTGGGCACGGCCTCTGCACTGATCCGCCATGGGCCCCTCACCTTCGATGCGACGGGTCGGGTCGCGTATTTCGACGAGCGGATGATCGACCTGTCGGCGCGTGAGCTCAGCCTGCTGGAGGTGTTGCTGCAGCGCGCGGGCCGGTTGGTAAGCAAGGACCAACTCGTCGAGCGCCTGTGCGAATGGGGCGAGGAGGTGTCGACCAACGCCATCGAGGTCTACATCCACCGTCTGCGCAAGAAGATCGAGCAGGGCCCGGTGCGCATCGCCACCGTGCGCGGCCTCGGGTACTGCCTGGAGAAGATCCCGGGCTGAGCGGACCGCCGCGACGGCATTGTGCCGGGCGGTGGCCAATGCCGGACAGGCCACGATGGCACAGGTTGCCGCTTCCGCCGATCCCGCCGCCTCTGGCGTGCGCAAGCCGCAGCGATCGCTGTTCGGCGAGATCCTCGACTGGATGCTCGCGCCCTTGCTGCTGCTGTGGCCGATGAGTCTGGCGCTCACCGGCATCGTCGCGCAGCAGATCGCCAACCGCCCCTACGATCGTGAGCTCGGCCAGGCAGCGCGTTCGCTGGCGCGGCAGGTGGTCACCGAGCCGGCGCCCCGCCTGGGCGTGAGCCCGCGCACGCGGGTGAACCCCGGCAGGTCGCTCGAGCTGCTGCGCTCGGACGACACCGATCGGGTCTATCTGCAGGTGCTGGGTGTGCGGGGCGAACTGGTGGCCGGCGACGGCGATCTGCCACTGCCCGAGGACGAGCCCGTGGTTGGCGCAGGGGTGCGTTTCCGGGATGCCGAGATGCGCGACGAACCGGTCAGGGTGGCCTACCTGTGGCTGCCGCAGCCGGGCACCTTCGACCAGCCCGGCGCCTTGGTGCAGTACGCACAGACGCTGGACAAGCGCTCGCGTCTGGCCACCGAGATCATCAAGGGCGTGATCCTGCCGCAGTTCGTCGTGCTGCCGCTGGCGGTGTTGCTGGTGTGGCTGGCGCTGTCCAAGGGGATCGGCCCGCTCAATGCGCTGCAGCAGCGCATCCGCCAGCGCGACAGCAGCGACCTCAGCCCGATCGACGAGCACGATGCGCCCGAGGAGGTCGGCCCGCTGGTGGCCTCGATCAACGATCTGCTGCAGCGGCTGGACCAGTCGCTCGCCACGCAAAAGCACTTTCTCGCCGACGCCGCGCACCAGTTGAAGACGCCTCTGGCCGGCCTGCGCATGCAGGCCGAGGTCGTGGCACGCGAGATCGATGCCGGCCGGCGCGACCCCGAAGCGCTCAAGGCCTCGCTGCAGCAGATCGCACTGTCGACCCAACGCGCGGCGCATTCGGTCAACCAGCTGCTGGCCATGGCGCGGGCCGAGGACCGTGAACAGGCGCTGCGTACCCAGCCCGTCGATCTGGCAGCGCTCACCCGCGATGCCGTGCTCGACCTCTACCCGAAGGCCCAGGACAAACGCATCGATCTGGGCTATGAGGGTGCCGAGCCGGGCCACGCGGCCCCTCTGCTCGGGCAGCCCGTGCTGCTCGGCGAACTGGTGCGCAACCTGCTGGACAACGCGCTGCAGTACACACCGGCCGGCGGTGTGGTGACGGCGCGCGTCCTGCCCGATCCCTTCGGACAGGTGGTGGTGCTGCAGGTGGAGGACTCCGGCCCCGGCATCCCGGAGGCTGAGCGCGAGGCCATCTTCCGTCCGTTCTACCGTGCGCTGGGCACGGGGGTCGACGGCACCGGCCTGGGGCTGGCGATCGTGCAGGAGATCGCCAAGAGCCACGGCGCCGAGATCGCGGTGTCGGCGGTGCATGCAAGGCCTGTCGGCCTGGCGCAGGGGCCGGGCGCGCTTTTCACGGTGCGGTTCCCCTTACGCAGGGAGTCCAGGACGTAGTCCCGGGGCCTCAAGACGCAGCGGCCGACGGCGGTGCAGCGTCAGGCCCGCGTCGCGGGTGGCCTCTCAGGCCGGCGGCGCCGTGTCCGCGAAGCTCGGCCGGGCGTGCAGCTTGGCCGCGAGCCTGGCCAGGTTGGGGTGGCGGTCGCGCCAATCGACCTGGGGAAACCGGAAGTCCAGATAGCCCAGCGCGCAGCCGGTGGCGATGTCGGCGAGCGAGAGGTGGTTCCCGTTGCACCAGGCCTTGTCGCCCAGCAGGCGCGACATGGCCGCCACGCCACTGTCCACACGGCTGAGTTGCCGGTCGATCCAGGCCTGCGATCGCTGCTCTGCCGAGCGGCCCTTCCACGTGGCCTCCATCCGCGCCAGGATGGCCGCGTCCTGCACGCCGTCGGCCAGCGCTTCCCAGGTGCGGACCTCAGCGCGTTCGCGTCCGGACGGCGGGATCAGCTTGCCCACCGGCGACAGGGTGTCGAGATACTCGACGATCACGCGGGAATCGAACAGGGCGTCCCCGCCCTCCATGACCAGGCAGGGCACCTTCCCCAAGGGATTGGCGTCCAGGATGGCGTCGCTGTTCCAGACATCCTCCAGGACGAGTTGGAAATCGAGCTTCTTCTCTGCCATCACGACGCGTACCTTGCGGACATAGGGGCTGGTCAGCGCGCCGATCAACTTCATCGTCATCTTGTCATCCGTCCCATTGGCGAGGAGATTCTAGGCGGCGGGCCCTGCGCCCTTGCGCCCTGTCGCCTTTCGCGACGTCAGGAGTGGGCCGTCTTGCCTTGTGGCGTGGCGATGGGCGACGGCAAGGGCCCGAAGTCCACCCGGCCCGGGCGGCCGGGCAGGGCCATGTGCATCGCCAGTGGTGGCGACGACGCCACCGTGCGTCCAGCCCGCACCACGCGCAGTCGGTGCGCGCGCCGGCGCAGCGCGTCGACGGGGCTGTCGGCCTGCAGCAGCACGAAGTCGGCCCGGCAGCCGACCTCCAGTCCGTAGCCCTCGAGCCCGAGGATGCGTGCCGGGTTCACCGTGACCGCGTCGAAGCAGGCGCGCATGCCGTCCTGCGACGTCATCTGCGCCACGTGCAGGCCCATCGTCGCCACCTCCAGCATGTCGGCCGTGCCCAGCGCATACCAGGGGTCCATCACGCAGTCGTGACCGAAGGCCACGGTCAGCCCGGCGGCCATCAGCTCGGGCACCCGCGTCATGCCGCGGCGGCGCGGATAGCTGTCGTGCCGGCCCTGGATCGTGATGTTGATCAAGGGGTTGGCCACCACCGACAGCCCGGCCTCGGCCATCAGCGGGATCAGCTTGCTGACGTAGTAGTTGTCCATCGAGTGCATGGACGTCAGGTGCGAGCCGGTGACGCGGCCCTGCAGCCCCAGGCGCTGCGTCTGACTCGCCAGCGTCTCCACGTGCCGTGACATCGGGTCGTCGCTCTCGTCGCAGTGCATGTCCACGCGCAGGCCGCGCGCTGCGGCCGCTTCGCACAGCAGACGCACGCTTTCGGCGCCGTCGGCCATGGTGCGCTCGAAGTGCGGGATCCCACCGACCACGTCCACGCCCATGTCCAGCGCGCGCATCAGGTTTGCGCGCGCGTTCGGGCTGCGCAGCAGACCGTCCTGGGGAAAGGCCACGAGCTGCAGGTCCAGCCAGGGCTTGACGCGCTGACGCACGTGCAGCAGCGCTTCCACCGCCAGCAGCCGGTCATCGCAGATGTCGACATGGCTGCGGATGGCCAGCAGCCCTCGCGCGACCGCCCAGTCGCAGTAGGCCAGCGCGCGCTCGACGATCGCTTCCTGGGTCAGCTGTGGCTTGAGTTCGCCCCACAGCGCGATGCCCTCGAGCAGCGTGCCACTGGCGTTGACCCGCGGCAGCCCGTAGGACAGCGTCGAGTCCATGTGGAAGTGCGCATCGACGAAGGGCGGACTGAGCAGGCAGCCCTGGGCGTCGATGGTCTCGATGCCCTCGGGTGCGGGCAGGGCCGGGCCGATGGCGGCGATGCGGCCGTCCAGGGCGAGCACGTCGACGCCCTGGCGGCCGTCGGGGAGGGTGGCGTTGCGGATCAGCATGGGCAGCGGAGAGTCGGATGATGCGCCGCGCAGGATACGCGCACACGGGACGGTCGGCCTGCCGGGGTGTCGCCGCCCTCCGTCGTCGCCCTCTGCCGTCGCCCGCGGCGCAGGCATTCGAAGGTTTCGAACACTGCGGCCAAAGCTGACGCGCCGCGACTGCGGACCGGGCACGAAGAATCCCTGCTCCCAAATCCCAGTCTCAGGAGTGCTCCATGGCCAAGGTTCTCGTTCTCTATCACAGCATGTACGGTCACATCGAAACGATGGCGCAGTCGGTGGCCGCCGGTGCGCGCGAAGTCGCCGGCACGCAGGTCGACCTCAAGCGCGTGCCCGAGACGATGGCGCCGGAGGCCTTCGCCGCAGCCCACGGCAAGGCCGACCAGCCCGCCCCGGTGGCCACGCCCGACGAACTCGCGAACTACGACGCGATCATCTTCGGCACGCCCACGCGCTTCGGCAACATGACGGGCCAGATGCGCACCTTCCTGGATCAGACCGGTGGCCTGTGGGCGCGCGGCGCGCTGATCGGCAAGGTCGGCTCGGTCTTCACCTCCAGCGCCACGCAGCACGGTGGCCAGGAGAGCACCCTCCTGACCTTCCACCCCACGTTGCTGCACCACGGCATGGTCGTCGTCGGCCTGCCCTACGCCGAACCGCGCCAGATGGGGCTGGATGAGATCAAGGGCGGCAGCCCCTATGGCGCCTCCACCATCGCTGGCGGCCAGGGCGAGCGTCAACCCAGCGAGCAGGAACTCGGCATGGCGGCCTTCCAGGGCCGGCATGTCGCGACGATCGCGACCAAGTTGTTCGGTTGAACGTCCGCGGCGGCGCAGCCGACGGCTGCGCCTCTGGATCGCTGTTGAAGGTGGCCCGCGGCCGCCTTCATTCACTTCGTTCCGAAGATCCGGTCTCCCGCATCGCCCAGGCCGGGGACGATGTAGCCGTGGTCGTTGAGTTCGCGGTCGATGGCGGCGGTGTAGACCGGCACGTCGGGGTGATGGCGGTGGAAGTTCGCCAGACCTTCGGGCGCGGCCAGCAGGCAGACGAAGCGGATCGACTTCGGCTGCGTTTCCTTCAGGCGCTCGACCGCGGCCACCGCCGAGTTGCCGGTGGCGAGCATCGGGTCGAGCACGATGCAGTCCCGCTCGTGCATCTCCTGCGGCATCTTGAAGTAGTACTCGACCGCCACCAGCGTCTTCGGGTCCCGGTACAGGCCGATGTGGCCCACGCGTGCGCTCGGGATGATCTCCAGCATGCCGTCCAGGAAACCGACGCCCGCGCGCAGGATGGCCACCAAGGCGATCTTCTTGCCGTCGATCGTCGGCGCCATCGTCTTCTCCAGCGGCGTCTCGATCTCGATCAGGTGCGTGGGCATGTCGCGCGTGACCTCGTAGGCCATCAGCATGCTGACCTCGTTCATCAGCCGGCGGAAGCTGCTGGTGGAGCGGTTCTTCTCGCGCATCAGCGTCAGCTTGTGCTGGATCAGCGGGTGGTCGAGGTGGTGGACGGCGGCATCGGCAGGCATGGCAGGGCTCCTGAAGGGGGCGTTGGCGCGGATTTTCGTCAGGCGGTGTCGGGATCGGGTCAGGGGTCGGATCGGGAGGAGGGTGGGACGCGGGCCCGGTAAAGGGGTCAGAACACGGTTCCGTCGCTGTCGATGCGAAACGGGGGCGCGCCATCGCGCAGTTGCTGGGCGATGCGACGGCCCGCCGCCCAGGTGCCGCCCTCGAGCACGCAGGCCAGCGGCAGCGCCCGGGCGTCGACACCGAGTTCGGCGCGCACCAGATCGGCCAACTCGTCGAGCAGGCTCACCGTCAGGGCGCGCCACTCGACGACGAACTCGTCCGAAGGTTTCCACGTCCGCGCCAGGTCTGCGCGCGCGCGTGGCACGATGACGCCGTGGTCCAGCAGCAGGCCGCCATTGCGGTATTCGGGCAGACCGGTCAAGGCGTCCAGGCCGGTGACCTCGATCCCCGCCCACTGAAAGGGCTCCAGCAGTGAATAGGTCAGCCATTGGCTGAGCTTGTGGAACGACACCCAACCGCCGGTGGCCGGATCGCTGCCCGACGCCGCCTGGCGCTGGTCGATCGTTCCCGCAGCGGGTTCCGAGGCGTCGGCCGCTGTGTGTCCGGGCCCGGCGTCTGCTGGACGGGAGCCCGTGTCGGCACCAGCCCAGGGGTGGCGCCAGACGTCGCCGGCGGGCAGGCCGAGCACGCGCGAGCCGCTGACCCAGATCGGGGCATAGCATGACACGAGCGCGCGCAGGATGTCGGCTGCGGCCACCTGGCGTCGCGCGCCGCCCTCGGTCAGGTCATCGAACAGGCGCCCAGGGCGGGCCGGGCCGCCCTGACCCTGCGCTTGCGCCTGCAGGACCTCTCCCAGGCGCACCAGCAGTGCCGCGCGACCATCGACACCCACCAGCGGGTTCGCCGTCGAGACCTGGAAGGCCGAGGCCAGGGCCGCGGCGTCGAGACGCTGCAGTGCACGGGCGTCCACGCGCAACGCATCGTTCGGGTCGTCGGAGAACATCCCGGCGACGAAGGCCCGGAAGCTCGCCACGCCGAGACCTTCCGAGCGGGTGTACGCCAGGCGCTCGGGCCCCGCAGCAGGGGGCTCGGCGCGCGTGGCCGTGGTTCCGGTCGACGCGTTCGATGCCGCAGCACCCTCGCCCGGGTGCGTCGATCCTGCCTCCTGCGGCGCGGGTGGGGCGTGTGGTGCGGTGTCGGCCTGCGCAGCAGTGGTGCCGCCTGCGCCGCCGCCCGCCGCGCCCAGCATGGCCAGCAGGTCGTCGCCCTTCTGGCGGTGCACCGGCAGGGCCAGTGCGTCCACGCTGCCACCCTCCCGGTAGCGCCAGCGCGGCCCTGCGCCGGCGTCCAGCAGCACGCTGACCACCGTCAGGTCGATCCGCGCCCGCGCCACCTCGGCCGCGCTGCGCCCGGAAAGCAGGGCGTCGAGCTCGCCCTTGCGGTCCACCCCGCCAGCCTCGAAGTGACGCCAGCGGCTGTGGTAGGGGATCTTCAGATCGGGGAAGCGCTCGCGCGTGAGTGCGGCCACCTCGCGCGCCACGGCCGGCAGGGCGCTGCGGTCGATCTTGAACCAGCCCGACCGGCCTTGGTCCACCGCGCGCGTGACGGCCGCGCAGCGCGCGCGTACGGTGGCCGGGTCGCGCAGCGCGGCCAGCGGGTCTCTTCCCGTGCCCATCACTCCAGCCCCCGTCCCTTGACCTGTGCCAGCTCCTCGGCCGTGGGCACGTGGCCGGCGGTGAAATAACCGGCCGCGATCTTGGCCTCGATCTCGACCCGGGCGTCCGCGGGCACGAGCTCGTCCGGGATCTTGACGCGCTCGCCGACCTCGATGCCGCTGCCGGTGATCGCGTCGTACTTGTCGTTGCTCATGCTGACCAGGCGGTGGATCCTGCGGATGCCCAGCCAGTGCAGCACGTCGGGCATCAGCTCCTGGAAGCGCATGTCCTGCACGCCGGCCACGCACTCGGTGCGCAGGAAGTACTTGTCGGCGCGGTCGCCGCCGGCCTGGCGCTTGCGCGCGTTGTAGACCAGGAACTTCGTCACTTCGCCAAGTGCGCGGCCCTCCTTGCGGCTGTAGGCGATCAGGCCCACGCCACCGCGCTGCGCACCCTGGATGCACTCCTCGATGGCGTGGGTCAGGTAGGGCCGGCAGGTGCAGATGTCCGATCCGAAGACGTCCGAGCCATTGCACTCGTCGTGCACGCGCGCAGTGAGCGTGACCGTGGGGTCGGCGAGCGCGCGCACGTCGCCGAAGACGTACAGCGTCTGCCCGCCGATGGGCGGCAGGAAGACCTCGAGGTCGCTGCGCGTCACCAGCTCGGGATACATGCCGCCGGTCTCCTCGAACAGCGCACGCCGCAAGTCGGCCTCGCTCACGCCGAAGCGCCGCGCCACGCCCGGCAGCCACCACACGGGCTCGACCGCGATCTTGGTCACGGTGGCCGAGGCATCTTCCAGCAGGATGCGGCCGTCGATGGCCAGGCGCTGGAAGGCCAGGGCCTGCTTGATCTCGGGCAGGTGGATGTGGGCCTTCGTCACCGCGATCGTGGGCCGGATGTCGTAGCCCTGCGCCAGGTGGTCGGCGTAGACCTGCTGCACGCTCGCGCCCCAGGGGTCGATCGAGACGATCTTCTCGGGCTCGCCCCATTGCGGGTGGGGACCGATGGCGTCGGTGGGCGCGGTGTCGGTCAGGTCGGCGCGGTGGCCGCGCGCGAGATTGCCGGCCGCCACGGCCAACGCCCGGTACACGCCGTAGCTGCCACTGTGGGTGCCCACGACGTTGCGCTGGCTGCGGTTCGTCGTGGTGCCGACCACGGGCCCGCGCTGCTGCGGGTCACCCGAACCCCAACGGATCGTCGGCGCCCCCATCGCGCCCTGGCCCGGATGGGAGGTCAGGCGGATGTGGCGCCCGCTGCCCGCGCGGGCGCTCGGATCGGGGGAGGGTGTGCTGACGGTCTCGTTCATGGGGCGCACCGTGGGCCTGAGCCTGAAAAAGGGCGGAGGATACGCGCAACGCCTGCGGTCCGTGGCAAAGGGGCAGCATCGGGCCCGGCCGAGACCCTGCCGCGTGCCGGTGCGCCGCCCCACCAGGGCGCAGGCCGCGCGGCGGGCCTCGGGCCTCGGGCCGCGAAGCGACGGACCGCGCGGACACCACGCGCCAGGCCATCCCGGCGGGCGTCCATCCGTTCAGCTCGCTTCGAGTCCCTGCTGCCTGCCCCATTCACGCAGCGCATCGCGCGCGGCCTGCCGGTCGGCGGGCGCATGGAAGCTGGCCTCGGCGGCCTGCAGGCCCATGCGCAGCAGATCGGCATTGCCGAAGCCCGCGTGAAGACGCAGGCGCAGGGCCTCGCCGCTGGCGCTGACCCCCGAGATCAGGCGGTTGTCGCACTGCACGCTCAGGCTCAGGCCGGCCTGCCACATGGCCCGGATGGGATGGGTGGCCATGGACGCTGCCGCACCGGTGTGCAGGTTGCTGGTCGGACAGACCTCGAAATGCACGCCGGCCTCGCGCAGCGCTTCGGCATGCGCCGATCCGTCCGCGGTGTCGAGCAGGGGCGCGATGCGCACGCCGTGACCGATGCGCCGTGCGCCGTGCGCGACGGCCTCCAGGACGCGGTGTCCCGCGTCGGCCTCGCCTGCGTGCAGCGTGATCGGCATGTCGGCGCGCCGCAGCGATTGCAGGGCCCGGGCGTGGACGCTGGCCGGGAAACCGGCCTCGGCGCCGGCCAGATCGAAGCCGAGCACCCCACGGTTGCGCCAGCGCAGCGCCAGTGCCGCAGCCCGTTCGGTCTGCGCCGGCGGTTCGTGGCGCATCGCGCAGACGATCAGGCCGCTGCGCAGCCTGCTGCGCGCCAGACCGTCCAGCAAGGCCTCGACGGCGCTGTCCGGGGCGATGCCCAGGGGTTCGAACAGCAGCGGCGCGATGCGGAACTCGGCCAGTACCGCGCCGTCGGCGCGGGCATCCTCGGCGGCCTCGAAGGCCACGCGCGACAACGCCCGGGGATCCGCCATCGCGGCGACGGTCAGGCCGAAGCCCTCCAGGTACGCTTCGAGCGTGCCCGCGTGGGCACGGGCGTCCATCCAGGCTTCGATGCCTGCGGCATCGTCCGAAGGCGCTGGCAGTCCGCGCTCGGACAACAGGTCCAGCAGCGTGCCGGGCCGCAGGCTGCCGTCGAGGTGGTCGTGCAGCACCACCTTGGGCATGCGGGCGAGCTGGGCGAGTTCGCCGGCATGGGCGCGCAGGTCGACGTCGGGCATGACCCGATCGTAGGGCAGGCCGCCTGCCGGCGTCGCCAGCCTTCGGCCTGGGCCGCCGCGACGCTCCGTGTCGCTGCGCGCGCGGGAGTGCGCACCGGCAACTGGCGTCGGGCAAGGGCTTCCACTGAAGTCGGGCAGGCGTGCGAATTGCTATGCTGGCAGGGCACACGGCGCGCTTGCGCGGCGCAGTGCCCACTGCCCTCCCATCCCCTCTCAAACGACCGCCCATCTGCCGGTCCTTCGGAGTCTGTCTGATGAAGCCCTTTCTCCAAGCCAGCCTGATCCTCGGCGCCGCGGTCGCGGCGCATGCCGCATCGGCCGCACCCGCCGTCGTCTACGACATGGGCGGCAAGTTCGACAAGTCCTTCAACCAGTCGGCCTTCGACGGCGCCGAGCGCTGGAAGAAGGAGACCGGCAAGTCCTACCTCGAGTTCGAGATCACCAACCCCACGCAGCGCGAGCAGGCCAAGCGCCGCATGGCCGAGCGCGGCGCCGACCCGATCGTCGCGATCGGTTTCTCCCAGGGCTCGAGCCTGGAGAAGGTCGCCAAGGACTTCCCGAAGCTCAAGTTCGCGATCGTCGACTCGGTCGTGGCCTTGCCGAACGTGCAGAGCATCGTCTTCAAGGAGCACGAGGGCAGCTTCCTCGTCGGCATGATGGCCGCCATGGCCAGCAAGACCGGCAAGGTCGGCTTCGTCGGCGGCATGGACATCCCGCTGATCCGCCGCTTCCAGTGCGGCTACGAGCAGGGCGCCAAGTACGTCAATCCGCAGGCCGACGTCCGCGCCAACATGACCGGCACCACGCCGACGGCCTGGAACGACCCGGCGCGCGGCGCCGAGCTCGCCAAGGGCCAGTTCGCCGCGGGCGTGGACGTGGTCTTCGCCGCGGCCGGCGGCACGGGCACCGGGGTGTACCAGGCGGCCAAGGACGCCGGCCGGCTGGCCATCGGCGTGGACAGCAACCAGAACCATCTGCATCCCGGCACCATGCTGACCTCGATGGTCAAGCGCGTGGACGTGGCCGTGCACAACGCCTTCAACGGCGTGCAGCCCGGCGTGGTCTCGCTCGGCCTGAAGGAGGGCGGTGTCGACTACGCGCTGGACGAGCACAACGCCCGGCTGGTCACCGCCGACATGAAGCGCCGGGTCGACGCGGCCAAGGCCGACATCATCAGCGGCAAGATCAAGGTCATCGACTACATGGCGGCCAATGCCTGCAAGTGACGGGCGCCGAATGGGCCGACGCAAGGCGCTGCGCCCGGCGGTGCGCAGGTGGTCGGGCTCGTGAGCTCGGCGCTGGCTGACGTCGCGGTGTCGGCCCTGGCGTCGGGCGCGGCCGGCGCGTCGGTCGCGCCACCGCCCGCCGTCTGCCTGCGCGGCATCGGCAAGCGCTTCGGTGCCGTGCAGGCCAATGTCGGGGTCGACCTGACGGTGCGCGCCGGCAGTGTCCACGGCATCGTCGGCGAGAACGGGGCCGGCAAGAGCACGCTGATGGCCATCCTCTACGGCCTGCAGCAGGCAGATGTCGGCCGTATCGAGGTCGAAGGGCGCGAGGTTCGCTTCGCCGATCCCTCACGCGCCATCGCCGCGGGCATCGGCATGGTCCACCAGCACTTCATGCTGGTGGAGGAGTTCTCGGCGCTCGACAACGTGCTGCTCGGGGCCGAGCCGAACTGGCGTTTGGGGCCGGCTCGCTCTTCGGCGCGTGCGCGGCTGCAGGCGCTGATGGACGACACCGGCCTGCGCGTGGATCTGGATGCTGCGGTGTCGAAGCTCCCGGTGGGCGAGCGCCAACGTCTGGAGATCCTGAAGACCTTATATCGCGGCGCGCGCATCCTGATCCTGGACGAACCCACCGCGGTGCTCACGCCACAAGAGACCGAGGCTCTCTTCGACACCCTGCGGCGATTGCGCAGCCGCGGGACGACGGTGCTGCTGATCACCCACAAGCTGCGCGAGATCCTGGCGCTGTGCGATGCGGTGACGGTGATGCGCGCCGGGCGCGTCGTCCTGGACCGCCCGATCGCCGAGGTCACGATCGACCTGCTCGCCGAGGCGATGGTGGGCCGTCGCGTCCATCTGGGGCGCGCGGCCGACCCGGCGGGTTTGCCGACCGCCCCGGCCCCCGCCGAGCCCTTGCTGAGCGCGCACGGCCTGCGGGTCGTCGACGCGCTCGGCGTCACGCGCCTGCACGATGTGCAACTGGCCTTGCACGCCGGGGAGATCGTGGGCGTGGCCGGCGTGTCGGGCAACGGCCAGAGCGAGTTGCTGGACGTGCTCGCGGGTCTGAGCGTCCCCCAGGCCGGCGTGCTGCAGATCGGGGACATGGCATTCGACGCGTCGCGCCACCGCTGGCTCGATCCGCGACGGGCGCGCGCCCTCGGCGTCGCGCACGTGCCCGAGGACCGCCACCGGCGCGGTCTGGTGCTGCCCTTCGTCGCTGCGGAATCGTCGGTGCTGGGCTACCAGCATCTGCAGATCTACGGCCGCGGGCCCTGGCTGCGGGCGCGCGCGCTGCGCGACGACTGCGCGCGGATGATGGAGCGCTTCGATGTGCGTCCCCGCGCCCCCGGGCTGCGCTGCGCCAGCTTCAGCGGCGGCAACCAGCAGAAGCTCGTCCTGGCGCGCGAGGCGGCGCAGGCCCCGCGCGTGCTGCTGGTCGGCCAGCCCACGCGCGGCGTGGACATCGGGGCGATCGAGTTCATCCACGCACAACTGCGGGCGCTGCGCGACGCCGGCAGCGCCGTGCTGCTGGTGTCGTCGGAACTCGACGAGATCCTCGCGCTGTCGGACCGGGTGCTGGTGATGAACGCCGGCGCCATCGCCGGCGAGCTGCCCATCGCCGACTGCACCGAAGCCCGCCTCGGCCGCCTGATGGGTGGCGCCGTGGAGGCGGCCGCCATCGGGCCCGACGTCGCCGCTGTGGCGAGGGGCGCCAGGCCGGAGCCGGTTTCGTGATCGGTCCTTGCGCAAGGGCCGTTGAAGGAAGCGCTGGGCCACCCCAGGTCTTCTTGCGCCCACGCGGGAGACTGGAGCGGGCAACGCCCGGCCCTTGGGGAGGATCTGCGCCATCGGTCCGTGGCGGGAGGCCGAGGTGAGCAGCCCCACGTCCGACCTGCCGCGCTGGGTCGACGTCGTCGTGCTGCCGCTGTGCAGCCTGCTGCTGGCGCTGCTGGTGGCCGGGCTGGTCGCGCGCGTGGCCGGCTTCGACCCGGTGCAGGTGCTGGGCCTGCTGGTGAAGGGCGCCTTCGGCTCGCGCGTGGGGATCGGCTACACGCTGTACTACGCCACGACCTTCGTGTTCACTGGCCTGGCCGTGGCCGTGGCCTTCCACTGCGGGCTGTTCAACATCGGCGGCGAAGGGCAGGCGATGGTCGGTGGCCTGGCGGTCGGTCTGGCGGCGCTGGCCTGGTCGGCCCAACTGCCGGCCTGGCTGATGCTGCCGGTGCTGGTCGCCGCCGCGATGGTCGGCGGCATGCTGTGGGCGGCGGTGCCCGGGGCCCTGCAGGCCTGGCGCGGCAGCCATGTCGTGATCACGACCATCATGTTCAACTTCATCGCCTCGGCGTTGCTGTCCTACCTGCTGGTCAACGTGCTGAAGGAGCCCGGCAACATGTCGCCGGAGACCCGCGCCTTCGCCGACTCGGCACGGCTGCCGGGCATGCACGAGCTGCTGGGTGCGCTGGGCATCGACTGGCCGCGCACGCCCCTGAACGCCAGCGTGCTGCTCGCGGCGCTGGCGGTGCCGGCCGTGCACCTGCTGCTGCGGGCCACGCGGGCCGGCTACGCGCTGCGTGCGGTGGGCCATGCCAGCGAGGCCGCGCGCTACGCGGGCATTGCGCCCGCGCGCATGGTGGTGGCTGCGATGGCGGTGTCGGGCGCGCTGGCGGGCATGGTGGGGCTCAACGAGATCGCCGGAGTGCACGGCCGGCTGCTGCTGGACTTCGTGGCCGGGGCGGGCTTCGCAGGGATCGCGGTAAGCCTGATCGGGCGCAACCATCCCGTGGGCATCGTGCTGGCCGCGCTGCTGTTCGGCGCGCTGTACCAGGGCGGGGCCGAACTCGCCTTCGAACTCCAGGGCTTCTCGCGCGACATGGTCTTCGTGCTGCAGGGGCTGATCGTGCTGTTCGCCGGGGCGATGTCGCCGGCCGTGGCCTCGTGGCTGGCGCGCGGGCTGCGCCTGGCGCGGCGCCGTCAGGGGGCTGCTGCGTCGCCGGAGGCCGCCCGTGGGTGAGACGCTGGTGCTCGCGGACTGGGCGGTCCAGGCCGGCACGCTCGTGGCGAGCACGCTGCGCCTGGCCACCCCACTGATCCTGTGCGCGCTGGCCGGCGTGCTGTGCGAGCGCGCCGGCGTCATCGACCTCGGCCTCGAGGGCAAGATGCTGATGACGGCCTTCACCGCGGCCAGCGTGGGCGTGCTCACCGGCTCGGCGGCGCTGGCGCTGCTGGCGGCGCTGGCCGTCGGGGTGGCGCTGTCGATGCTGCACGGCTACGCCTGCGTCACCCACGCGGGCGACCAGGTCGTCATGGGCATGGCGTTGACGATGACCGCGGCCGGGCTGACGGTGGTGCTGGCGATCGCCGCGTTCTCGCTGGGGGGGCAGACCCCGCCCTTGCCGGAGGCGGTCCGCGCCGATCGGTGGTTCCTCGGGCTGGCAGGGGCCTTGGAGGAAGTGCCGGTGCTCGGGCCCATGCTCGGGGTCCTGATCGGGCAGGCCCTGCTCGGGCACACCGGCTTCGTCTACCTGACGCTGCTGCTTGTGCCCGGGGTCGCCTGGCTGCTGTTCCGCACCCGCTTCGGCCTGCGTCTGCGCGCCGCCGGCGAGAACCCGGCGATGGTGGCGGCGGCCGGGGTCTCGGTGGCGCGGCTGCGTTACCAGGCACTGGCGCTGAACGGCGTGCTGGCGGCGCTGGCCGGCGCCTTCCTCGTGCTGGCGCAGAACCCGGCCTTCATGCCGCACATGACCGCCGGGCGGGGCTACATGGCGCTGGCGGCGCTGATCTTCGGCAAGTGGCGGCCCGGCGCGGCGCTGGCGGCCTGCCTGATGTTCGGCTTCCTCGATGCGCTGGCGATCCGCCTGCAGGGCGCGCACCTGCCGCAGGCGCTGGGCGGCGGCGAGGTGCCGGTGCAGGCCATCCAGGCCCTGCCCTATGTGCTGACGGTGGTGCTGCTGGCGGGATTCATCGGCCGCGCCGTCGCGCCCCGCGCGCTGGGCGTGCCGTTCCGGGGAGGACACGATCGATGAGCGGCGAGTCGAAGCACCTTGATTCGGTGCCGTCCGATGGCCTGCAGCAGACCGATGCCGGTGCCCTGTCTGCGGAGGTCCCGGCACAGTCCGGCGCGAGCCCGCCAGATGGCGGCGCGTCGCCTGCGGCAAGCGGGATCCCTTCCTCTGCGGCATCGTCGCCGGCCGCGGCGGTGGACTGGCCGGCACTGCTGACGGCCGCGCGTGAGGTCCGCCTGCGGGCCCATGCGCCGTATTCCCGCTTTGCCGTGGGCGCGGCGGTGCTGGACGAGCATGGTCGTGTGCACGCCGGCTGCAACGTCGAGAACGCCGCCTATCCCCAGGGCTGGTGCGCAGAGACCTCGGCGCTGGCGGCCATGGTGTCCTCGGGGGGACGGCTGGTGCGCGCCGTCGTCGTCGTCGGCGAGGCCGCCGAGCCGGTCACCCCCTGCGGCGGCTGTCGACAGAAACTGCGTGAATTCGCCGCCGACGACTGTCCGGTGGTGTGCGCCGACACCGTGCGACAGCGTGCCCGCTACACGCTCGGGCAGTTGCTGCCCGCGAGTTTCGGACCTGCGCACCTGGGCCCGCAAGTCGATGCCGACGGCGTGCAGTCGGCCGGTGCCGCGTCTGCGCGGTCGGGCGACGATCCTCGGTGATCGAATGACCACCGTGCGCCGCACGACCGTGCGAAGGACCACCGTGCGAAGGACCACCGTGCCATGATGCGAACGGATCCACAACCCCCCTCGGATCCGCACGCCCACGACGGCCGCGAGAGCCACTTGTCGTCCATGGTCGAGCCGGCCGAGGTGAGCGCATCGGCGCAGGCGCTGCGGGCGCTGGGCCCCGTGCCGGCCGTGGCCGTGCTCCTGGGCTCGGGCTGGGGGGGCTTCGTCGAGCGGTTGGCGCGCCCGCGCGAGTGGGCATACGCCGAACTGCCGGCCTTTCCCGCCATCGGCATCGACGGTCATGCCGGTCGCGTCGTGCACGGCTGGCTGGGCGATCGCCCGGTGCTGGCGCTGGCCGGCCGGCGCCACGCCTACGAGGGGGGGCGCGCCGACGGCATGACCGGCGCCGTGCGGGCACTGGCTTCCGCCGGTGTGCAGGTGCTGGTGCAGACCAACGCCGCCGGCAGTCTGGACGCGGCGATGCCGCCGGGTGCGCTGATGCTGGTGGAGGACCACCTGAATCTGCCGCAACGCTCGCCCTTGTGGGAGGAGCGCGACGACCGTCGCTTCGTCGACCTGTCCGCCGCCTACGACCCGTCCCTGCGCGCGCTGGCGCAGCGCGCCGCTGCCGCCGCAGGCCATCGGCTGCACGCAGGGGTCTATGCCTGGGTGATCGGCCCGCAGTTCGAGACCCCGGCCGAGATCCGGATGCTGCAGCGCCTGGGCGCCGACGCCGTGGGCATGAGCACCGTGCCCGAGACCATCGCGGCGCGGCACGCCGGCCTGCGCGTGCTGGCCCTGTCGCTGATCACCAACCTTGCCGCCGGCCTGCAGGCGCAGGCCTTGAGCCACGCGCACACGTTGGCGCAGGCGCAGGCGGCCGGGGCGAGCGCCTGCGACGCGCTGGTGGCCGTCGTCGGCGCCCTGCTCGAGCCGGGTGCGCTCGGCCCGACAGAGGCCGCCACGGGCGCATGAATGCAGCGCTGCCCGGGCGTGGCGCCGCGCCTGCGGCGCGTGGCGGCCGCGTCGACCCGATCGCTGTCGACGCTGCGACGCTGCGCCCACGCCAGACTTTTCTGGAGTCTCCATGACACCTTCCTTGCCTGACTCGCGGAACGTCCCGACGCTTCCTTCCTGGCTCGACGACCCGCGCGCGCTCGCCGCGCGGGCGCTGTCCTGCCTGGACCTCACCCGCCTGAACGACGACGACACGGTCGACGACATCGACCGCCTCTGTGCGCGAGCGGTGGGTGAGTTCGGGGCGGTGGCCGCGGTGTGCGTGTGGCCGCGTCTGGCGGCGCGCGCGCGGCAGCGCCTGCCGGCGGAAGTCGCCGTGGCTGCCGTGGCCAACTTCCCGCACGGCGGGGCGGACGTCCAGGCCGCCGTGGCTGATGTGCGGGCGATCGTCGACGCCGGCGCACAGGAAGTCGACCTCGTGCTGCCTTACCGCGACCTGGACGCCGCGCCCGCCCTGCTGGAGGCGGTGCGCCGTGCGGCCGGCAGCCTGCGCCTGAAGGTGATCCTCGAGACGGGGGAGATCGGCGACCCCGCCACTGTGACGCGCGCCTGCGGCATCGCGCTGCGCGGCGGCGCCGACATGCTCAAGACCAGCACCGGCAAGGTCCGCGTCAACGCTACACGCCCGGCCGCCGCGCTGCTGCTGCAGGCCATCGCCGACGACCCGGCCGCGCGGGGGCGGGTCGGGTTCAAGCCCGCGGGCGGCATCCGCACCCTGGCCGATGCGCGCGACTACATGGCCCTGACCGCGCGCTGGCTCGGCGAGGCAGCGGTGGCCCCGACGCGCTTTCGCATCGGGGCGAGCGCGCTGCTCGACGACCTCGAGGCTGTGCTGTGGGGCGATGCCGGCCGGGCCGAGGCGGCGGGTTACTGACGCCGCCGGGCCAGGCGCATCGGGGCCGGATCGCGCGCGTCCCGGCCCCACCACGGCCGAGAGCCCGGGAGTCTTTCCCCCGGGTCCGCCCTGCACGCCAGAACACGCCGTCTCGTCATTCAAATCCACGCCATCGCATGAGCCATGGCTGCGGTTTCCGCTTCGATCCGGGTCGTTCGGACATGCCTTTCGGGTGCGGCGGAAAAATGCGCTCAGGACCTGACGGCCACCTGCGGCCGCACGACAATCGTCCCCGTGCCTTCTGCCGAGACCACGCTCGCCTTCCTCGCCGCTGCCTTGCTGCTTGGCTACACGCCGGGCCCGGACAACCTCTTCGTGCTGATGCAGTCGCTGGCGCACGGGGCGCGGGCCGGGATGACGGTGGTGCTCGGGCTTTGCACCGGCCTGTGCGTGCACACCGCGGCCGTGGCGCTCGGGCTGGCGGCGGTCGTGGCCGGATCGCCGGTGGCCTTCACGGTGCTGAAGTCGGCGGGCGCGGCCTACCTCGGCTGGCTCGCCTGGCAGGCCTGGCGGGCAAGGCCACAGGCGCTGCAGCCGGGGCAGGCGGATGCCGGCCCGGCCTTGTCGGCGCGGGTGCTTTACGCGCGAGGGGTCGTGATGAACCTGAGCAACCCCAAGGTGCTGCTGTTCTTCCTGGCGCTGCTGCCGCAGTTCGCAGATCCGGGGCGTGGGCCCGTCGCGCCGCAGATCGTCTGGTTCGGTGCCTGGTTCGTCGTGGCCACGGTCGTCTCCTTCGGCTCGATCGCGCTGTCGGCGGGTGCGCTGGCTGGGCGCCTGACGCGCTCTGCCTCGGCGCAGCGTCTGCTCAATCGTGCCTGCGCGCTCGTCTTCGCCGCGCTGGCGCTGCGCCTGCTCGTGTCGACGGCCTGACCCGGGCCGGCCCGGTGCGGTGGCCTGCGCCCGCCGGTTCACGCGTTGCCTGGCCTCCTCGTCGTCTGCGCAGGCCTTGCCGCGACAGCCGGGCGTCACCCCTGCGACATCCTGGCGGCACTCGGTGCCATCCTCGCAACAGCCCTGCCACCGGCCTTGATTTCGATGCGCACCCCATCGGGTGCCCGACGCTAGAATCCGCCGCTTCCGAGGAGCGTTGCAACCCCCGCCATGGGGGCCAGGCTCGGACACTGCATGCAACCGCGCTCACCCGCACGACCGGTCCCGTGGGTGAGTGGTGTTTATGAAATCCCTCTACGCGTGAGCCGCCGGCGTGCGGGTTCCTTCCAGACCCAGGAGCCCGAAGATGAACGCCGTCCTCAAGCCGCTGCACACCAGCGACTACGCCATTGCCGACCTGTCGCTCGCCGAGTGGGGCCGCAAGGAGATCCGCATCGCCGAGACCGAGATGCCCGCGCTGGTGGCCATCCGCGACGAGTATGCGGCCGCCCAGCCGCTGAAGGGCGCGCGCATCACCGGCAGCCTGCACATGACCATCCAGACCGCCGTGCTGGTGGAGACGCTGCAGGCGCTGGGGGCCGACGTGCGCTGGGCCTCGTGCAACATCTTCAGCACCCAGGACCACGCCGCCGCCGCGCTGGTGGCCGCGGGCACGCCGGTGTTCGCCTACAAGGGTGAGAGCCTGCGCGACTACTGGGACTACACCCACCGCATCTTCGAGTTCGGGCCCAAGGGCGGCGAGGCCGAAGGCCCGAACATGATCCTGGACGACGGCGGCGACGCGACGCTGCTGATGCACCTGGGCAAGCGCGCCGAGCACGACGCTTCGGTCATCGCCAACCCCGGCTCCGAGGAGGAGCGCGAGCTCTTCGCCGCCATCCGCGCGAAGCTCGCCACCGACCCCACCTGGTACAGCCGCAAGTCGGCCAAGATCATCGGCGTGACCGAGGAGACGACCACCGGCGTGCACCGCCTCAACGAGATGAGCGCCAAGGGCACGCTGATGTTCCGCGCCATCAACGTCAACGACTCGGTCACCAAGAGCAAGTTCGACAACCTCTACGGC
>Ga0169931_10002194_pt1 | contig 31935 bp, 25 predicted proteins | sample Kivu_15m_20L_FD_129675 | JGI IMG/M metagenome (GOLD analysis project Ga0169931, IMG submission 129675) | Freshwater microbial communities from Lake Kivu, Western Province, Rwanda to study Microbial Dark Matter (Phase II) - Kivu_15m_20L... | ecosystem: Environmental > Aquatic > Freshwater > Lake...
CATCCGAAACGTGAGGAGCTCACTTCTCACGCATCCTTGGCCGCATTCGCTTCGAAATGTCTGCGATGGTGCCGGTGGTCGGACTCGAACCGACACGGGGGATGCCCACAAGATTTTGAGTCTAGCGCGTCTACCAATTTCACCACACCGGCGTGTGCCTCGCAGAAGAAGCGGCCGTTAGATAGCGGGATCAGCGGAAGTTTGCAAGGCTTTTGGCGGACCAAGAACCTCCTGCATCAAAATCGCCTGCCGCATGAGGGCCGGGTCGCGCCGCAGTTGAAGCAGCGAGTTCAGCAATGGGTTGCCCCCCATCCTTTCGGACGCCGGAACCGGCTCCGACTGCGGAGGAGGGGCCGCTGGCTGCGCTGCGGCCGCAGTGGCCCGTGAAGGGGTGGGCTCTGGACGACTCTGCTGCTGCCGGAGCGGCGGCGGAACAGCGGAACGAAGGGCAGGCTGCGGTGGAGCGGCGGGCTTCGCTGTTTCCTGAATTTCTTTCCAGGCTCTGCGCCATTCGTCGAGGGGCGAAGGAGCGGCTGGCGTCAGCGGCGGCGGACTGGATGGCTGAGGCCGCCGCACGTTTTCAACGGGATCTTCTTCCTCGAACTCAGGCTGCATACCGCCTCGTTTTGCCTGCCAGTTCTCCCACAGCCACTTGATGAAGCTGCCGAGGAGAAAAAGCACCACCACCGCGATCTGGAACGGATCGAAGTCACCTCTCAGAAGCATGGGTGTGTAGGCGAGCATGGAACAACGTTGAGTTTGCCGGCTTATTTGGCCGCAGACGTGTCCCCGGCGATCTTCGAGCGCATCTCGGTGTCAGCGGTGACATTTTTGTATTTGGCGAAGTCCATGACGCCGAGTTGGCCGTTGCGGAAGGCCTCCGAAATGGCCAGCGGCACCTGCGCCTCGGCCTCGACGACTTTCGCGCGCATCTCCTGCGTGCGGGCGGCCATTTCCTGCTCCAGGGCGACGGCGGCGGCGCGACGCATTTCGGCGTTTGCTTGAGCGATCTTCTTGTCCGCCTCCGCCTGCTCCGTTTGCAGCTTCGCACCGACGTTTTCACCGACATCAACGTCGGCGATGTCGATGGAGAGGATTTCGAACGCCGTGCCGGCATCCACGCCTTTGGCGAGCACGAGCTTGGAGATGCTGTCCGGATTCTCGAGCACGTCTTTGTAGGAGCTGGCGGAACCGATGCAGGTCACGATGCCCTCGCCGACACGGGCGACGACGGTTTCCTCCGTGGCACCACCGACGAAGCGGTCCAAATTCGTGCGCACCGTCACACGGGCACGCACGCGGAGGGAAATGCCGTCCTTGGCCACTGCATCGATCTTGCCACCACGGCCCATGTCCGGGTGCGGGCAGTCGATGACCTTCGGATTGATGCTGGTGCGAACGGCTTCGAGCACGGTCTTCCCGGTGCCTTTGCACGCGAGGTCGATGGCGCAGGCGCGGTCGAAATTCAGCGGAATGCCGGCCTTGTCCGCGGCGATGAGGCTGAGGACGACATGCGTCACGTCACCCCCGGCGAGGAAGTGCGCCTCGAGCTGGTCGGTTTCGATGGGGATGCCGGCCTTGGCCGCGGTGATGCGGGTATCAACGATGAGCGCGTTCGGCACGCCGCGCAGCCACATGGCCAGCAGGGTTGGAAAGCTGACCGGCGCGTTGGCGATGCGCGCGCGAAGCCAGAGGTTGAAGAATTTCGCGATCAGCAGGAAGACAACGAGACCGATGACGACGACGACGCCATAAATGAAGATCCAGATTGGGTCAGGCATGATGAATGTGGGGTTGGAGTTTGGGGTTAGGATGAAATGAAACGAACAAGTAGATTGCCAGGCTCTGCGGCGATCACCTCGACGCGGGAACCCGCGCTGGCAATTCCACTTTGACAGCGAACATCGTAATGCCGTCCGCCGATCTCAGCCCGCCCCAGCGGGCGAAGTTCCGTCAGTGCGACGCCCTGAGCGCCTGCGGCCGGAACGGTGCTCGACGGCGCCCCGATGCTGGCGGTCAGTGTGAGCGTGCGGTGAAAAAACTTCACCGCAAAGAAGCGCAACCAAGTCAACAGCACCGCCGCCGATAAAACCAAAATGCCCAGAGCGAGCGCAAAACGCGCCCCGGAACCCCAGCCCACGAGCTCTTCCGACATCAGCGCGAGCGAGACGGCGGCCAGAATCGAGATCGTGCCGAGAATGCCCGCCACCCAGCCGGGCAGAAACGTTTCCAGCATGATGAGGAAAATGCCGAACAGCGTGAGGATGGCGATGCTGGCGAGCATGCAGCCATGCTGAACGCATCCAGCGAAAGCGTCAACCCACGATCACGGAGTGCGAAGCGGAATCAGCGAACGGCTCCACACCTTTGCACCTTGAGGGAAGTCGCCGAGGTTCAACTGCGCCGGCGACGCCGGGCTGGCAAAGGTGGTTCGAGCCAGACGGGTGGAATCGGCCGTCGCCGTGGCCTCGAGAAGATTTTTGCCACCGGATTTCACCACAGCCGCAGGCATAGGGGCACGCGCCAAAATCGGGTCGCCTCCCATCTCGGTGCGCGGCTCGATTCGTGTCCAGTTGTTGCCGGACCAGTAATCTCCCTTAAAGGCACGGTTCGGGCTGCTGGGCACATAGATGGCGAAGCGGTCAAACAACACCTCTGGTACATAACGGCTGCCCACACGGCTGGCGAGCGGTGGATCGTTCGGATCAGGCCGGCTTTCGGTGGACTCGATCAGGTATTCTTTGTCGTCGATCTTCACCACGCACCAAGCGTGCCCGCCGAGGTCGCCGTAACGCCCCAAGGCGACACGCACCTGGAAGCCCCGCGACATCAGCCAGTCAGCCAGGTAAATGGACGAATCCTCGCAGTCGCCCCGCTGCAGCCGCTGGGTCTCGTCGGCAAACTGCCAGCAGTCCAACTGCTCCTTCTGCGCAAAGCTGGAGCCGGCTTTCGCACCGGGATCGTTGGCGTAGCGGCAATTGGCATGCACCGCCGACCAAATCGTGAAAAGCTGCTGTACGCGCGACTGGTTTTTCGCGAACGTCGCGGGCGGGGCGTAGCCGGTAAGAAACTCGTTCACATAGCGGAAGTGGCCAGAGCGGTCAGGAGCGATCACCGCATACTTGCGGCGGCATTTCGGGCATTCCAGCGCCATGCTGCGCTGAGAGGCTGAGAGCTTCATGAAATGCGGCTGCTTGCAATGCACGCACGAGCTGAAAAACGGCTCGTCCGAAGACTTGGTAAGAGCCTCGGGGGTGAAATCCCGCAGTCTCTGCCCCAGCACCAGGAGCGCTTCGTGCATCAGCCCGCTGGCACGCGGGCGCAACGCGACGGCCATGTGGGTCATCTCCGGCTGGGCACGGTGTGAGTACTCGTGAAAACGCTGCAAGAGCTCCTTCAGGCTCGGGCTGCTCGCCGAGCAGACGGAGACGCGATAGTAGCGGGGCATGCCTTCCTGCACCAGCTCGGTCACCTTATTCAGGTTGCTAGTATCGATTTTGGGGAACTCCTTCTCCAGCCATACCTCCATTTCCGGGTCCACGCGCAGCATCGCAGTTTTCGAAGCCATGCGGGAATAGTTGAACTGGTCCACGAGATCCACGCGAAAACGTGCCGCGCTGTATTGCCCACCGGGGCTGGCCATCAACTCACTAAAACGCATCTTCCAGCCATTCAGCCAGCCCTCTTTGATGGCAGCAATCCCCCCCGCCAGCAGGACTGCGGAGGTCACGGACCATGTGATGAGACGACTGTTCATGCGCCTCAAATTATAGTTTTTATAAGGTCAGGCGCAACCAAAACCCTGTTCCTGACAAAAACCTTACAGATCGAGCCTTCCCGGTAATCTTGGAGGTCAACAACGGCTATTTCTTCGCCTTCAACGGAATGCGCGGACTGTAGGGCCAGAGCTTCGGCGCACTCCATCCGATGGCGCCAAACAACGTGCCCGGGCTCTCGTCCACGTTGTCCTTGGGATCGCCAAACCAAGCGGCCTGCGGATTTCCAGCCGCATTGGAGACAAAAATACCGCCTTCTTCCGAACGCCCGATCAAAACGCCCAAGGTGCGAATGCGTTTCGGCGCCTTGTAGTAGGTTCCAGTCGCGGAGACGACCTCCGCTTTGTATTCACCGGGGGGAAACAAAATGCGCCCCTGCCCACATTCGCGGATTTCCTCCGCTGCGAGCATGACGCCCGGTGCATCCGTGGCGGCGAGTTTGACCGAGGAGCAAGCGGCTAGCAGCACAGCCGTGGAGGCAAGACAGAGGAGGTGAGAAAGCTTCATGGATGGGTTGGTTGGTGGTATCGCTGCAGAAAAGCAGCCTTCATCGAAAGAATCACGTTCTGTGCCAAAAGTCACTTTGTCTTCAGGGTCAATGTCACACGTCTGACCTCCATCACGGTCTGCCCCGGGATTTCCAGAGCCCGCAAGCTCAGCAACCCACGTCCGGCCTCCAATTTGATCGTGCCCAGGTTCAGCGGGCGGAAATCGCGCATGTAGCTCTCGCCTTTGCGCAAAACTCGGTCCTGACCCTCCAGCAGCGGCGGAAACCAGCCCGGCGTAACCTTGCCGGTCACTTTGGCTCCGCCGAAGCTCAATTCGACCGTGGCACCCGCGTCTGCCTCTGGGCAGGCATAATCGAGGTTCACTTCATAGTCTCCCGCGGTGTGAACATCGATGTCCCACGTCATCGAGTCCTCCTTCGTCTTCCAATTCACGAAATACGAGCAGTTCGGAGCCCCTGAACTGCGCTGCACGCCGCCATGCGGCTCACCATCCCGCGCAGGGAGCATTGTCACCGGGAATTCCGTGTAGCCGACCGGATAGGGCCGATCATCCGCCAGTTTGGCACCGCCTTTGCCCTTCGCTTTCCCCTTTCCTTTGCCGCTTTCCGCAGGAGCGCTCACGTAAGGCTTTCCAAATACGTCCTCATGCCACTTCGAGCCCGCCGCAGCCAGTTTGGCCGCCATTTCGGGCTGCTCCTTGGCGATGTTCTTCGTCTGGTTCGGATCGGCGATCATATCAAACAAGCCGCCTCCAGCATCCAGCCGGTGCGTCTGCGCCCGCACGCTCAGCCGGCCGCCGTTGTAGTTCATCAATTCGCGCTGCGCTGCCTCCCATTTCCCACCGCGCAAAAGGGCGGAAAAATCCCAGCCATCCAGTGGCTTCGCGTCCTCGTGCTTCACTCCGGCCAGGGCCGTGAGCGTCGGCAGCAGATCAATCGCCCCGGCGATCGGTGTGATCGTGCTTTCCGCTCTGATCTTGCCCGGCCAGCGCATGTAGCACACCGACCGCACCCCGCCTTCGTCGGTCACACCTTTCTTGCCCTTCATCCCGCCGTTCCAGCGGGCACTGTTCGGCCCGTTGTCACTAAAATAGACCACGATCGTGTTCTCGCTGAGCTTCAAGTCGTCGAGCTTCCTCAGCACGCGGCCCACATTCACGTCGATGTTGTCCATCATCGCCAGGACCGTGCGCGTCACCGCCAAATCTTCGTTCTCCCCCTCGGAACCGCGCATCGTCACCGGCGAGTCCTTGAACTTGTTCCAGTGCTCGTCCGGTACGCTGAAGGGCGAATGAGGGGTCGTCAGCGGAATGTAGCAAAAAAACGGCTTCTCACGGTTCGCCTCGATGAAATCCACCGCCTTTCCGACCAGCGCATCGACGATGAAGCCCTTCGCGCGGAACATCTTCCCGTTGTGCTCCAGCGGTGGATCAAAATACTCGCCCCAATGCCCGCTCGTGTAGCCCACATACTCCTGGAAGCCACGAGCGTTCGGGTGATACGGCCACTGGCTGCCGTTGTGCCATTTGCCAAAGGCGCCCGTCGCATAGCCCGCCGCGAGAAAGTGATCCGCCACGGTCTTCACATCCGTGTTCAGCCTCTCCTGGCCGGTGGACACACCGAGCACGCCCCCGCGGGAGTGATAGCGTCCCGTCAGAAATTCCGCCCGCGTCGGCGCGCACAACGCACACACAAAAAAACGGTCAAAACTCGCCCCCGACTTCGCCAGGCAGTCAATGTGGGGCGTTTGGAGGTTCGTGTTGCCATTGATCGAGTAATCACCCCAGCCCGAATCATCCGCCAAAAACACCACCACATTCGGCGACGACGCCGCACGGGCATTCAACACAAAAGAGACAGCCAGCAGCAGACAAAGTCGGGAAATCATGGTCGCGCTTTAACGATCCCCGTTACTGCCAGTTATCGCCCACTTGGACCGCGAACAGAGAACTTGACCCTTCGCCGAAAACCACTACCATCCGCCCCCCACGCCCCGCCGAAAGCAGCATTCCGCGCCTCGTCTGGTAACGTGCCCCCACAAACACCATGAAAGCCGAAGGCCACCCCAAAACCTACGAGACGACGATCACCTGCACCTGCGGCGCCGTCTACAACACCATCTCCACTGTGCAGAACCTCCGCATCGGCATCTGCGCCGCCTGCCATCCGTATTTCACCGGCGAGCAGCGCTTCATCGACACCGCCGGTCGCGTGGACAAGTTCGCCCAGCGCTACGGCTCCACTCGCGCCCGCCGCACCGCTCCGAAACCCTCCGAAGCCGTCAGCGCCTAGCCTTCCATCTCCCTCTTTTAGCCAAAACGGTGCCCATGCCTTCGAGCTGGGCACCGTTTTGTTTTTCCCGTCTGTTTCGTCATTCGTTATTTGGGGTTCGTCATTCTTTTCACCCACCAGCACCGCCAACCGCACTCTGTCATGGACTACTCCGCCGTCATCGCTGGCAAACGTACCCGCTTCGCTGACCTCGAAGACATCATCGGCCGCCCCAACTTCTACGACGACGCCAAACGCGCCGGCGAGATGCTCCGTGAGCACCGTGCGCTGCAAAAACTCCTCACCGACTGGGCCGCGTATGAAAAGGCCCAGAAGGAACTCGCCGAAAACCGCGACATGGCCAAGTCCCAGGACGACAAAGACCTCGCTGAGATGGCCGCCGCGGAGATTCCTGTGCTGGAACAACGCATCGTCGATCTCGAAAAGTCCATCCAGGAGTCCATCCTGCCGCCCGATCCCCTTGAAGGCCGCGATGTCATCCTCGAAATCCGCGCCGGCACCGGCGGCGACGAAGCGTCCCTCTTTGCCGCCGATTTGCTGCGCATGTACACCCGTTTCGCCGAAACCAAGGGCTGGAAAGTTGAGCAACTCGATGCCAGCCCCTCCGACGTCGGCGGCTTCAAGGAAGTCATCGCCAAAATCAGCGGCGAGGACGTTTACCGCGTCATGAAATACGAGAGCGGCGTACACCGCGTCCAGCGCGTCCCCGCCACTGAGGCGCAGGGCCGCATCCACACCTCCGCAGCCACCGTGGCCGTGCTGCCCGAGGCCGAGGAGGTCGATCTCGAAATCAAGGCCGACGAAGTCCGCATCGAAGTCTGCCGCTCCTCCGGCGCAGGCGGCCAGGGCGTGAACACCACCGACTCCGCCGTGCAGGTGCTCCACATTCCCACCGGCACCATTGTCCGCTGCCAGGACGGCCGCAGCCAGATCAAGAACAAGGAAAAGGCCCTCAACATCCTGCGCTCACGTCTTTTGGAAAAAAAGCAGCAGGAGGAGGCCGCCAAATACTCCGCGCATCGCCGCAACCTCATCGGCGGCGGCGGACGCGAGGAAAAAATCCGCACCTACAACTACCCGCAGAACCGCGTCACCGACCACCGCATCGAAATGACGCTCTACAACCTCGACCAGTTCGTCGAAGGCCGCATCACCGACATGCTCCAGGCCTTGCTCGCCAGCGATCTGAAGGAGCGACTGGCAGAAGCAGGACTCAATTGAGGAGCGCACGCGACACGGACGCGCTCCTACACCCGTAGCACGCCCCGGAACCCCCGCACCGCATAGTACGACTGCGCTCCGTTGTGGCCCACGAACACACGACCGTAGCGGCGCTCTCCGTAAAGCGCGCCGCCGAGTTCCCGCACCTCCGCAGGTGTTTTCACCCAACTCGACGTTTTCAGATCAAACGCACCCAGGCGTTGCAGCTCGCCATACTCCTGTTCCGTCAGCAGTTCGATCCCCATGGCCGCAGCCAGATCCATCGCAGTCGTCTTCGGCCGGTGCCCCTTGCGTGATTCCCAGCCTTTGCGGTCATAGCACACGCTGACGCGCCCTTTCGGCGTCTCCGTCGAACAATCCACAAAAACGTATTCGCCCGTCTTCGAGTCATGTCGCACCACATCCGGCTCGCCACCCGTGCGTTCCATTTCGTGAAGCGCCGCCAGCTTTTCAGGATTCGCCTCCAGCTTCGCCCGCACCTTGGCCCACTCAATGCCCTTGTGACGGCTCAAATGCTTGTGAAAGCGCTCTTCCAAGTGATTCAGCAGCTCCGACCGGACTTTGGGTGGCAATGACTTGCTCGCTGGGGTGACTCTCATGCCTCGATCATTCACAATGGCATTAGTTTGTCAGCACCTTTTCCCGTCGGGCCTTTCGACCGCCGAGAGGATACCACCGCTCTTTGCCAGGCCAGCCTTGAAGCAGCCGGGAATGATGCCAAGGAAGTCGCTCCCCACCGTCAATCCGGCACCAATCCTGCTTTGGCAGACGTTACCCCCAGCCATGTCCGAAAATCCGCCTCAAAATCTCCGCAGCCACGGTTTCCAAATCCTCGAAGACGATCTGCGCTACCTCATGGAAGCCTTCGCAGCCGTCCTGAACAAGCTAGGAGAGCCCGATCTGGCCGCCTGCCTGCCCTGGATCGGCAGCGGTGCCCCTGAAAAGGCCACCCGCTCGCTCGGACAAGCCTATTCCATCGCCTTCCAGTTGCTGAACATCGTCGAAGAACGCGCCGCCTCCCAGGTACGCCGTCTACGTGAAAAGAAACTCGGTCCTGAGGCGGAAAAAGGCCTCTGGCCCGACAACCTGAAGCAACTGCGCACGCTCGGGCTGAACGCGAACGACATCCTTGCTGCCCTGCGTGAGGTCTGTGTCGAGCCCGTGCTCACCGCGCATCCCACCGAGGCGAAACGCGAGACTGTGCGTGAACTGCACCGCGAGATCTACAGTCTCATGAACCGCCATGAGAACGCAGCTTACACGCCGCGCGAGCAGAACCGGCTCCAGCACCAGCTTCAAACGCAGCTCGAAAACCTCTGGCGCACAGGTGAAATCCAGGTCACCCGCCCCAGCATCGAGGCGGAGCTGCAAAACGCGCTGCATTACCTGCGCGAGGTGTTTCCCGAGGCTCTGGCGCGCGCACACACGCATCTGCGCAAAGCCTGGCAGGCTGCGGGATACGACGCCGCGCAGATCGACACGCTCCCACCCCTGCTCCGTTTCGGCTCCTGGATCGGTGGTGACCGCGACGGCCATCCGTTCGTCACCGCCGATGTCACCCGCCGTGCATTGCAGGCCATGCGTCAGAATGCCCTTCGCATCCAGCGACGTGCGCTCGAGTCTCTCGGCAAACATCTGCCGCTCAGCTCCCTTTTTCAAAAGACGCCGCAAGGCTTGGTCGAACTCATCGAAACGCTCACCTCCAAACTGCGCACTGAATCGCACATCGATACGAACTACATCCTCGAGCGTAACAAGGAGGAGCCGTGGCGTGCCGCCGCCTACCTGATGCGTGCAAAGGTGCTCCTGGCCGTAGAGAAGCCTTCATCGCCTGCCGCTTATGTGAGTCCATCGGAACTTCGGGCCGACATCGACACCCTCGCAGCCACGCTGCTCGAAGTCGATGCCAAGGCGGTCGTGGAGGAGTTGGTCGTGCCCTTCCGTCGCAACCTCACCGCCTTCGGCTTCCACAGCGCATCGCTCGATGTGCGTCAAAACTCCGCGTTTCACGAAAAAGCCGTCGATCAACTACTCCGCGCCGCGGGATTGCTCGACGAAGGCTCGTTCATCGACTGGAGCGTCGAAAAGAAACGTGAGTTGCTCGACCGCGAACTCGCTTCGCCGCGTCCCTTCCTCTCGCCCGGCATCTCCGCAGGACCTGAAGCCGACACCGTGCTCGCTTGCCATCGCGTTCTCGCCGATCACCGCAAACAATTCGGCAACGCGGGCCTCGGCTCGCTCATCGTGTCGATGACACGCCGCGTGGAGGACCTGCTCATCGTTTACATCCTCGCCCGTGAGGCCGGTTTGATGGAATGGACTGCGGAAGGACTCGTCTGCCCGCTGCCAGTCGTGCCGCTGTTTGAAACGATGGGCGATCTCGAGGCCGGCCCCGGCATCGTCGAGGCCTTCCTCGCGCATCCCGTGACGCAGCGCAGCCTGAAGGCCCAGAGCAACGGCGGCACGCCCGTGTTTCAGATGATGGTCGGCTACTCTGACTCGAACAAGGACTGCGGCATTGTCGCCAGCCAGTGCGCCTTGCATCGCGCGCAGCGCGAGCTTTCCGCCACCATCAACAAGCACGGCGCACGTCCCATTTTCTTCCATGGCCGCGGCGGCACCGTCGGGCGTGGCGCCGGCCCCACGCATTGGTTCATGGAGGCGCTGCCGCATGGCTCGCTCAGCGGTGGCATGCGCATGACCGAGCAGGGCGAAACCATCGCGCAGAAATACGCGCACATTGGCTCCGCCGTCTATAACGCCGAGCTGCTCATCGCTTCCGCCACAGCGGCGACCGCACGTCATCGCAGCACCGAATCGCGCGCGCATCCGGCACTCGAGCCGCTCTTTGACAAACTTGCCGCCGACAGCAGCGCCGCCTATCGGGCCTTCCTGCGCACACCGGACTTCATGAAGTTTTACCGCCAGGCCACGCCGATTGATGCGCTGGAAAACTCGCGCATCGGCTCACGTCCCGCACGCCGCACCGGTCAGGCCTCGCTGGATGATTTGCGAGCCATCCCGTGGGTCTTTTCATGGACGCAATCCCGTTTCTACCTCCCCGGCTGGTTCGGTGCGGGCAGCGCCTTGACCAAGCTCAAAAAAGAGGACCCCAAGGCCTACGAAACACTCACCGCAGCGCTTCCTGGCTCGTCTTTCCTCCGCTACGTGCTCACAAATATCGAAAGCTCCCTCGTCAGCGCCAACACCGACCTCATGCGTGCCTACGCCGACCTCGTCGAGGACAGTGCCGTGCGTGACCGCTTCCTAACCCCCATCCTCATTGAATACGAGGCCACCCGCAGCATCATCAACGAGCTGTTCCAAGGCACCTTCGAGGAGCGCCGCCCACGTCTTGCCTACACGCTCAACATTCGCGAAGAACCGCTCAAGGTGCTGCATCAGCAGCAAATCGCCCTGCTGCGTGACTGGCGATCCCTCGTGAACGCCGGCAAAACCGAGGCCGCCGAGGCCATGATCGCCGACCTCCTCATCTCCATCAATGCCATCGCGTCTGGATTGAGGACAACGGGGTAAGAATGACGAAACCAGAATGAGGAATGACGAATCAATGTCGAAGCCCGAATCCTCTGTCATTCGTCATTCGCCATTCTGGTTTCGTCATTGCCTCCCCCGATACTCTCCCGGCGCCACGCCGACCCAGCGGCGGAAGACGCGGGAGAAGATGGCGGCGTTCGCATAGCCAACGCGGTCCGCCACGACTTCCAGCTTGTCGTTCTCCTGTTCCAGGAGGCGGCGGGCCAGTTCCATGCGCAGGCAGGTGAGGTGCTGCATCGGGCTACGGCCGAGTTCGCGCATGCAGAGGCGGCGCAGATGCTCCGGGCTGCAATGACTGCGATGCGCCAGCTCCGCGAGCGTCCAGTCGCGTCGCAAATCCTGCTCCACATCGGCCCAGAGCTTCGCCACACGCGGTTCTTTGCTCCGCCACGGCTGCGCGATGCGGCGGATGGTGCCATGGAGCAACTCCAGCCAGTGATGCAGCATGCGCGGCTCCTTTTCACCCTCCCACTCGGCCCGCAGACCATTCACGATCCGCGCGATCTCCTCCGCCTGCGCCCCAGGCATCACCGGCGACGCCGCGCCGACGACCGGCGTGACAAAACTCGGCTCATCATAGCGCACCCACGCGAAACACCACTTCTCGCGTCCCTTCGCCTCAAACGCATTCAGCACCCGCGGCGGCGCGAGGCACACCATCCCCGGTTTGACGCGTTGCCAGCGTCCATCGAGCAAAATCGAGCCTTCACCACTCACGCACGCGAGCACAAAACTGCCGCCCGGACTCATCCGCACCCGCCGATACGGTGGCAGCGCCTCATCCATGCCTAGCCGCGCAATGCGATGCGTGCTCATCTCCGCGCATTCCCGCGCCTCAATGAGCCAGCGACGCGTTTTCGGCCCGTCGAGGGTTGTTTCGGAGAGTTCTGTTTCTGTGGGCATGCGAAGAAAGGAAATGCCTTCCGACCGCTGATATGACGCCAATTGGACGCTGATGCCAGAATTTCATGATTAGCGTCTCATCAGCGTCATGTCAGCGGTTCAATGCTCCGGCCTTCCGAACGAAGGTGCATTTCAGGCATGACACCGTGCATGCGCTCCTGCTAGCCTGCGCCCTTCATTCCGTATTCCCACCATGCGCCTCGCCTTCCTTTCTGTCTTTTTGGTCCCTTTCGTCCTTCACGCCGAGCCCACAAGCCTCTTCGACGGCAAAACGCTCGATGGCTGGGACTTTGATCCCGCCATGTGGCGAGTCGAGGACGGTGTCATCACCGGCGGCTCCACGACGGAGAAGATCAAGAAGAACGACTTCATCAGCACGAAGAAGAGTTATCAAAACTTCGAGCTGAAGCTCAAAATCAAGGTCAGCGGCGATCCGAAGACCGGCATGCTCAACAGCGGCATCCAGATCCGCAGCGTGCGCGAAGGCACCGCCATGAGTGGCTATCAGGTCGATTGCGGCGCGGGATGGTTCGGCAAAATCTACGACGAGCACCGCCGCAATAAGGTCATCTGGGCACCCACGCCCGAGCAGCAGGCCGCGCTCGACAAGGCCATCGACGTCTTCGGTTGGAACGAATACCGCATCCGCGCCGAAGGCCCGCGCATCCAGACCTGGATCAATGGCGTGCATTGCATGGACTTCACCGAAACGGACCCCAACATCGCCCTCGACGGCCACATCGCCCCGCAGGTGCACAGCGGTGGCATTTGCCTCGTGCAGGTCAAAGACGTCACGATCGAAGAACTGCCCGCCACGCCCGGTGCGCCTACTTGGGAGTCTCTTGGTGGTGTCGAGGCTGCCAAGAGGAAGGTTTCAAGTTCCAAGTCTCAAGTTCCAGGAAACTTGAAACCTGAAACGAGAAACCTGAAACGCGACATCAGCTACAACGACGTCCAAGGAACCTCGAAGACTGCCGCCGAGCAGCAAAAGCTCTTCCACCTCCCCGAAGGCTACGAAATCGAGCTCGTCGTGCAGGAAAGCGAAGGCCTCGGTAAATTCGTCAGCGTCTATTTCGATCAACGCGGCCGGATGTGGACGCAGACCGCGCTCGAGTATCCCGTCGATGCGAATGAAAACCCCGCCGCTGCCGAGGCGGTGTATGCCGGCAAGGGCAAGGACAAGGTGCTCGTCTATCCGCGGGAGTCTTTGAATGGAAAGATTCCCGCGGGTGGACTCACCAACGGCACCGTCTTCGCCGACGGACTCGCCATCCCGCTCGGCATCCTGCCCTGGGGCGCGGGCGATACCTGCTACGTGCAGCACGGCCACGATTTGAAGCTCTACAAAGACACCAACGGCGACGGCAAGGCCGACACCTTCGATGTCGTGCTCACTGGCTTCGGCGTGCAGGACTCGCACCTCTTTCCGCATCAGTTCACACGAGCCCCCGGCGGCTGGATCTGGATGGCGCAGGGCCTTTTCAACAACAGCCAGGTCCGCAAACCCGGCAGCGACAAAGTCGTCGATTGGCCAAAGTGCAGCATGGCCCGCATGCGACCCGATGGCAGCGAGTTTGAAGTCATCAGCACCGGCCCGAACAACATCTGGGGCCTCGTCATCACCGGCGAAGGCGAGACCTTCATCCAGGAAGCGAACGACTATGGCTACCCCGTCATGCCCTTCCACGAATACGCCTACTACCCCGGCGGCATGGAGGCATTGAAGAAGAGCTACCAGCCCGATTTTCCACCCCAGGCCGACTTCCGCATGGGCGGCACGGGCTTGAGTGGTCTCGCGTTGATCGAGTCAGGTTCGCTCTCGCCAGCCGCCGTGGCTCAGGGCTCTGTAGTCCCGGCTTCAGCCGGCTCAGGGGCATCAGAACCGGCTAAAGCCGGGACTACAATGCCCAAGCCCGCCCACGTGATGGCCGTCGCCAATCCCATCATCTCCAAGATCCAAACCCTCGCCATGCATCGCGACGGCGCGTATTGGAAGCTCGCCCAGCTCCCCGACCTCATCACCTGCGACGATCCCTTCTTCCGCCCCGTCGCCCTCACCAACGGCCCCGACGGCTGCATCTACATCGTCGATTGGTACAACAAGATCATCTCCCACAACGAGGTGCCCAGAGCGCATCCAGATCGTGACAAGACGCGGGGACGCATTTGGCGGGTGAAGCCGAAAGCCGCGAAGACCGAAGTGGCTGATTTCACGAAGCTGAGCACCGAGGAGCTCGTCGCATCGCTGAGCAAAGAGCCGGTCGGTAAAGTTCACCTCGCCTGGCAGGAGCTTCTCGACCGCAAACAGCTCCCTGCATCGCATTTTGCCGCTCGAGAGTATCTCGCCAGCAGTCAATTCGGTCAGATCAGTCAGACCGGTCGGAATCTGTCCGATCAAAACATCGCAGCGCTCCTCGCCTTCGCCAAACCTTCTCTCACCAACGGCCCCACCATCCAATCTTCCCGCGGTCCGAAGCAAATCCCCGTGCGCGAGGCCTACGATCGCGAGTTCGAGCGCTTCCTCGTCCGCATGTTCCTGGAGCGTCATCCCGATGTCGTCGCGAAGTTCCTCGACTCCGAAGCCGCCGCGAAACTGCCCGTGGAGGCCCGCGTGCTCGCCTCGCTCGCGTTGGAGCCGAAGGCCAGCGCCTCGCGTGTCGCCAAACTGCTCCCGCAGCTCGACCGCGCCCCGAATGACGAGGAACTCCTCCGCCTCGCCCAGTTCCCCGCCGAACCCGGTGTCGGCGAAGCCCTCCAAGCGCTCCTCACGAACGAAAAATCCCGCGCCGCCGTCGCCGAGAAGCTCGTCGCGCAACGCACGAAGCTCGATGCGAAGCAGATCGCGCCGCTGGTGGGAGAGGCCGCCAGAGCTTTGCTGGGCACGTCGAAGACGCTCGAAGTGCAGTTTGCGCAGGCCAAGGCAGTCGGTCATGTGCGCGATCAAGCTGCCACAGATCTTGCCATGCGGCTCATCGCAGGTTTTCAACTGACCGAGTTTGAGGATGAACTCGCAGGGCGGCTCAAGGCAGCCGTCGCCACCAGTGGTGGCGCACTTCGCATCACGCTCGACTCACACGGCACGACTTCCACTGACTCAAAAGATTTCGTGGTAGTCTTGCAAGTGCTCAAAGAGCTTCGTAGCTCAGCGACAGATGTTTTCGCGTCTCTCGCCACAATTGGAAATCCCCAAGTTCGCGATGCCGCGCTCGAAGCCCTCGCCGCCTCTCGTGCATCCGATGCAGGCACGAAACTCCTCGCGCTCTATCCCTCGCTTCAGCCGCCGCAGCGCCGCAGCTCCCTCAACGCGCTCTCCAGCAGCAAAGCCGGCGCGAAGACCATCGTTACCGCCTTGCTCGACAAAAAACTCCCACAGACCGACCTCGACGGCCCCACCGTCGAACGCCTCGCCACCGTGCTCGGCGACGATCCCGCGGTCGAAAAACTCCAGCAGCAGCTCGGCGGCATCTTCCGCGAGGTCTTGCTGCTCGACGGCCAGGACACCGCGTGGGTCGATTCGAAGATCACGCTCGACGGTCCCTTCACGGTCGAGGCCTGGGTGCGGCTCGCGCCCGGCATCGGCAATGAAGACAGCCTGCTCGGCGTGAAGGGCGGCGTGGATATGAATTTCTTCGCCGGTAAATTCCGCGTCTTCGCTGGTCCGGAGCTTCGCGACGTCTGCGTGGCCACCAAACCCATGACACCCGATCTTTGGACCCACCTCGCCGTCACCCGCGATGACAAAGGCATCCTCCGCATCTACCAAAACGGCGAACTCGACGCGGAAGGCAAGAAGCCCGCGCCCGCCAAATGGGAAAACTGCCAGATCGGCTGGAGCGGCCCCGCCAAGGGCACTGAAGGCGTCATCACGGAGTTCCGCGTGTGGAAAACCGCCCGCAGCGCCGCAGATATCCGCGGCGGCTTTGATAGGTCCTATGCGTCGCATGAGTCCCATAAGACCTATCTCAAAGCGGGCGAAAAAATGGGTAAAGGCGCCCGAATCGCCAAAACCATCGACACACCGCCGCTGCTCACCGAAGAAGCCGCGAAGGCCCTCGACGCCAAATTTGCCAAATTCACCGCCTTGGCCCCGAAAGGCGATCCGCAGGCCGGAAAAGCCCTCAGCGCCCTTTGCATGGCCTGCCATCAAATCGGCAACGCAGGTGGTCAAATCGGCCCGAACCTCTCCGGCGCGGGCGCGATGGGCCTGGAGGCCGTCTTGCGCAACATCCTCACGCCGAACGCCGCCATGGAGCCCGGCTACCGCATCTACCGCGTCGAAATGAAAAACGGCGACCTCATCGACGCCTTCTTCGTCAGCGAAGACAAAGACGCCGTCGTCATCCGCCAGGCCGGCCTCCCCGACCGCCGCGTCCCCAAGGCCGACATCCGCAGCACCCAATTCATCCGCCGCTCCCTCATGCCCGAAGGCCTGCTCGATGCTCTCCAAGACAAGCAAGTGGCCGACTTGCTCGCCTATCTGATGACGTTGAAGGGCTAACTCGCAAGGAGAGGCACTTGCCAAGTGCCGCCATTCAAGGAGACGGACTTGCTAAGTCCGTCTTCCAAACCGGGACTTGGCAAGTCCCGCTCCTTGATTCACGCTCATGTCATGAAGTTCTTCAATCCCTTCGAAGACATCCGTGTCACGAGGAACAATCTGCCGCACTGGCAGCAGCCGGGGGCGGCCTACTTCATCACCTTCCGCATGGCTGACTCACTCCCATCTGACATGCTGCGTGAATTGGAAAAAGAGCGAGATCGCTGGATTCACCTTCATCCACAACCATGGTCGCCAGAGGTCGAAGCGGAATATCACAGGCTGTTTTCCACCCGCATCGACCAATGGCTAGATGAGGGGCACGGCTCCTGTGTCCTGCGTCAGCCGGAGCTCCGTGAGGCCGTCGTCGAATCGCTCACCTACTTCGACCTGCAGCGCTATGAGCTGTTGTCATATGTGATCATGCCGAATCACGTTCACGTGCTCATGATGTTGCATCCAGACTGGCTGCTCGAAAAGGTGCTCTTCACCTGGAAACGGCGTGCCGCAGGTGTGATCCATGAGGAACTCGGCCTTCAAGGCCAGTTCTGGCAGCACGACTACTTTGATCGGCTCATTCGCGATGGTGAACACCTCCGGAATGTCGTTCGATACATCCGGAGGAACCCAGCCAAGGCACATCTCAAGCCGGACGAATTTACTCTTTGGGAGAGTGACCTCGCGAAAGCTGTGCAGTAACAAGGAGCGGCACTTGCCAAGTGCGTCGAGAAAGACGGGACTTGGCAAGTCCCGCTCCTTGGAATAAGCCGAACCCATGTCATCAACCGCCCCCGAAACCTCTCCCAAACCCGTCGTTCCGGCTGATTTGGAGATCAAAGATGCCCAGCTCATCTTCAACCATGTCTGGAAGCAGCTCGAAGCCGATTACGGTCGCGAAAAACTGCGCTTCCCGAAGGAGTTGATCCTGCTCGGCGGTGCGCCGGGCGCGGGCAAGGGCACAAACACGGACTTCATCCGCCAGGTGCGCGGCATCGATGCGCAGCCGATCGTCGTCAGCGCCTTGCTCGACACGCCGGAGGCCCGTGAGATCAAAGCACGCGGAGGCATGGTGGGAGATCGCGAGGTCGTGGGCATCCTCATGCGCAAGCTGCTGGAGCCCGAGCAGCAGAACGGCGCCATCCTCGATGGTTTCCCGCGCACCAAGGTGCAGGTCGAGTGCCTCAAAATGCTCTTCGACAAGATGGTGCGTCTGCGCCGCGATTTCCTCGACACCCCGGACGCGGCGCACTTCAAGCAGCCGATCTTCCACATCATGGTGCTCTTTGTCGATGAGGCCGAAAGCATCGCGCGACAGCTCAAGCGAGGTCAGGAGGTGCTCTCGCACAATGCCGAGGTGCGGCGTTCAGGGCTGGGAGAGCTATGGGAAGAGCGGGCGACGGACTTTGATGCCGATCTGGCGAGAAATCGTTACCGGGTCTTCAAAGAGAAGACCTACGACGCGCTCGTCTCGCTGAAGGAGATCTTCCACTACCACTTCATCAATGCGCAGGTGCCGCTGGAGGTGGTGCAGGAAAACATCATCAAGGAGCTCGAATACCAAAGCTCCCTCGAACTCGATCCGCGCACCTTCGACCTCCTGCGCAAGCTGCCGCTTGCCAGCGAGATCATCCGTCATGCGCGGCAGGACCTCGTGCGCCGCCTGGATGCCTACAAGGTCGAAAAGCCCGATCTCATGCAGGCCGTCGTCACCTTCATCGAAACCAAGATGATGCCCATCATCGTCCGCCACGCCATCTCCGGCCGCGCCGACATCAACACCGAGGACAAGCTCTTCCACGATCCCGAAGCCCTGGTCATCCTCATCGACATCTTCTCTGAACGCGGCTTCCACGCGAAGACCGATGTGCACGTCATCGAGATCCCCGACCGCTTCGACCTTCACACCGGGAAGATCGAGTGCCGGAAGAAAAAAGTCTTCCGCATCGCCGTGCAGTTCAAGGGCTCGGAGATTCGCCGCGGCTGATGCGCCATGCCTCCCTCCCGTCTCGATTTCCAACTGCAAGCGCGTGCCAGCGGCTCGCAGGCGCGTGCGGCGACGTTTCGGACGTTGCATGGGGTGATTCAGACCCCGCTTTTCATGCCAGTGGGCACGCAGGCGACGGTGAAGGCGCAGACGCCGGAGTCGCTGGCGGATTCGGGTTCGCAGATTTTGCTCGCGAACACCTACCACCTGCTGCTTCGGCCTGGGCCGGAGGTGTTTCGGAAGATGGGCGGCATTCATCGTTTCATGCAGTGGCCTGGATCAGTGCTCACGGACTCGGGCGGCTATCAAATTTTCTCGCTGCCGCACTCGCGGTCGATGACGGAGAAGGGTGCGGTGTTTCAGAGCTATGTCGATAACCGCCGCATCCTGCTGAGCCCGGAGTTGAGCATTCAAACACAGCGCAGCATCGGCAGTGACATCATGATGGTGCTTGACCAATGCATCCCGAGCACGGCGGATGAAAAGACCGCGAGGAAGGCCCTGCAGGTCACGCAACGCTGGGCTGCCCGCAGTCTGGCGGCGCGCGAGGATTCGCCGCAGTCGCTCTTCGCCATCGTTCAGGGCGCGTTGTATCCGCATTTGAGGAAGGAAAGCGCTGCCGGACTGGTGACGATGCCATTTGATGGATTCGCCATCGGTGGACTGGCGGTGGGCGAGGAAAAACATCAACGCGAAGATGTGTGCGAGCTCACCGCCACGCTGCTGCCGGAGGATCGTCCGAGGTATTTGATGGGCGTGGGCATGCCGATCGATCTGCTGGAGGCCGTGCACCGCGGGATGGACATGTTTGACTGCATCATCCCCACGCAGGTGGCGAAGCGAGGCACGGCCTTCACCTCGCGTGGCATCGTCGAGCTACGGCGTTCGGTTTACAAATTCGACGACGGGCCTCTGGATGCCGCCTGCACCTGCCCAGTCTGTGCCAAGTATTCGCGGGCGTATCTGCACCACCTCACGAAGACGCAGGAGACTCTCGGCTGGACGCTCATCGGCCAGCACAACATCCACTTCTACCACCAGCTCATGCGCGAGATCCGCGCGAGCATCCTCGAGGATCGCTTCCTGCCGCTCTACCACGAGAAACGTGCCATCCTGGCCGAGGAGGACCTCGATCATCCGGTGAAGCCGCCAAAACGCGGCCAAAGCGCCACGGTGAGCGAAATCGGCCAGTTTGAGCTTCACGGCTCATCAATCCGAGTGATCGAATCGGGTGAAATCATTCCGACGGCCATTCAAGACAGCCTACCGGAGTTGGTGAAGCTACTTCGCGAGAAGACCGAGGAGCCACTGATTGTCTGGGATGTCGGTCTCGGTGCTGGCGCAGCCGCGATCTCTGCCATTCTCGCATATGAAGCCGTGGCGCAGAAACATGCGGTGCGGCCGATGCATGTCGTCAGCATTGCGAGCGATCTGGATGCGCTTCGACTTGCGCTGAGTCACAAGAAAATCTTCCCGTGGCTTCGTCATGGTGCGGCAGACACGCTGTTGCATCGCGGCCAGTGGAAGTCGCGATTCTGCAGAGGGTTGAGTTGGTCGCTCGCAAAGGGTGAGGACCCGATGAAGCCGGATTTGATTCTGCGAACAGAAGTTCCGGGCATGGTGGACGATTTCAGCCGCCATGCGTGTTCGGTGATCGACATGCTTGCACCCTAGCCGGGCCGCCGCTAGTCATGCGGCCCTCATGTCCACCATCGTTGTCACCCAGAAAAACGGCGTCGCTTGCATCGGCGCTGACACGCTCAGTTGTCTTGGCTCGCTGCGGCAAAAAGCGCAGCATGTCGTGAACAAGACCAAGATCACCAAGGTCGGCGACACCTTCATCGGCCTCACCGGCACTTCGGCGAGCCTGGTGGTGATGAATAGCTACTTTGCCAATCCGGAGCGCCCACGCGACTTTTCCTCCTGTGAGATGATCTTCGAGACCTTCCGCCACGCACACCACTGGCTCAAAGCCGAGTATTTCATGGCTGCGATGCCGGACAAAGGCGAGGAATACGAGACAACGCAGTTCTACGGCTTGATGGCGAACCCGCACGGCATCTTTGCCATTTACTCGTATCGCTCCGCGCAGCAGTTCCACAAGTTTTGGGCCGCTGGCTCCGGTCGCGACTACGCTCTCGGTGCGATGCAGGCGGCTTATGACAAGGGCAAGACAGCGGAGGAAATCGCCCGCGCAGGCCTCGAGGCCGCCGCTGAGTTTGACAGTGCGACGAGCGCACCCTTTGAGATCCACACCGTGCCGCTGCTCTCCGCCGAGAAACCCAAGGCGAAGAGAAAGAAGTAGCCCCAGCCGTCATTCTTCTGCGAACTAACCATGAAGCGTCTCCTTCTTCCACTTCTCCTCGTCTCGTCCGTTCTCGCCGATGGTCCCAAGGACAACCAAATCGCCGACGTGCGGCCCATTCCGCCTCCGGGAGTCGCTGTTCCCGATGCAGATCGCACTCGACTGACGGAAGGCCTGGCGAAACTGCGTGCTGCCATCGACGAAGCCGCCAAAGCGCAGGCGAAGCACCCAATGCTGGCCGATTTGCTGCCAGATGTTGAGATTTACCACAAGGCGGTCGATTGGGCGCTGCGCTACAACGAGGTTCACAAACTGCCCGAGCTGAAAAGTGCGGACGAACTCATCGCAGAAGGCCTGCAGCGTGCGGAGGCCTTCAAAAATGGCCAGACGCCGTGGACGAAGCAAAAGGGACTCGTGGTGCGCGGCTACCGCTCGAAGATCGACGGCTCCGTGCAGCCTTACGGCATGGTGATCCCTGAAGACTACGTCGGAGCGCCTTCCCGTCTCGACCTCTGGTGCCATGGACGTGGTGAGACGTTGAGCGAACTGGCTTTCATGGACCAGCGTCGCAAACAGACCGGCCAGATTTCGCCCAAGGGGGCGCTCGTGCTGCATCCTTACGGGCGCTATTGCTGTGCAAACAAGTTCGCTGGCGAGATCGACCTGCTGGAGGCCATCGACCACGCGAACAAGTTTTACGCCATCGATGAAGACCGCGTCATCGTGCGCGGCTTCAGCATGGGTGGTGCCGCCGCGTGGCAGTTTGCGGTGAATTATGCCGAGAAGTGGTGCGCGGCGAATCCGGGTGCGGGTTTCTCCGAGACACCGGAATTCCTTGGCGGCTTCCAGAATGAGGATGTGAGCGGCGCGCCGTGGTATCAGAAGAAGCTCTGGCACTGGTACAACGCCACGGACAACGCCCTGAACCTCGAAAACTGCCCCACCGTGGCCTACAGCGGCGAGATCGACAAACAGAAGCAGGCTGCAGACGCGATGGAACACGCGCTGCGTGGCGAGCACGTCGATCTGCTGCACATCATAGGTCCGCAGACCGGTCACAAGATTCATCCGGACTCGCTGATCGAGATCGAGCAGCGACTCGCCAGCATCGCCGCCATCGGCCGTGACCGAGCGCCACGCGAGGTGCATCTCTCGACCTGGTTCCTGCGCTACAACCGCATGCACTGGGTCGTGGTGGACTCGTTGCAGGAACATTGGGAGCGCGGACGCATCCACGCTCGCATCACCGGCCAGTCAGAGGTCACAATCAAGCTGCAAAACATCACCGCCTTCACCATCGACATGCCCAGCGGCCACTGCCCGCTGTCACTGCTGGTGAAGCCCACGGTGATCATCGACGGCCAGACACTCGAAGTCACCCGTCCGAAGGTGGATCGCTCCTGGCGCGTGCATTTCCAGCTCAAGAACAGCAAATGGTCACAGTCTCTCGGCATCGAACTGGAACAAAGTCCGATGGAAGGATCTCCGCTGAAGTTTTACAAGAAACACGGCCTCTCCGGCCCCATCGACGACGCCTTCCTGGACAAGTTTCTCTTTGTGAAACCCACTCAGCCGGGCTTGAGCGAAAAGGTCGATGTCTGGAGCAAAGCGGAGCTGGAACGCGCCCAGTTTGAATGGCGCAGACAGTTCCGCGGCGATGCGCCCATCAAGGATGACGCCGCCGTCAGTGATGCCGACATCGCCGCAAACAACCTCGTGCTCTGGGGCGACCCGCAGAGCAATGCGGTCCTCGCCAAGATTGCCAGCAAGTTGCCGATCGAGTGGTCAAAGACGAAACTCGTCGCCAACGGCAAAACCTACGACGCAACGACCCATGCGCCGGTCTTGATCTATCCAAATCCGCTCAATCCGGCGAAGTATGTCGTGATCAACAGCAGCTTCACGTATCGCGAGTATGATTACCTCAACAATGCCCGCCAGGTGGCCAAGCTGCCGGACTGGGCGGTCATCGATCTCACGAAGCCAAAGACCAGCCAGGCCCCCGGGGGCATCACGGACGCTGGATTCTTCAATGAGACCTGGGAGTGGAAGCCTGCACCTGCCAATTGAGCCATGTTCATGAAACCCCTACTCGCCGCCATTTTGCTGCTGAGTCTCGCCGCTGACGCTCAGCAGGCGAAAGTCGAAACTGCGTTCACCAACAGCCTGGAGATGCCCTTTGTCCACGTGGCGAGCGTCAATCTGCTCGTCTGCCGGTATGAAACGCGAGTGAAGGACTACCAGCAGTTCGCCGCGCAAACGGGAGTCGAGTGGAAGAAGCCCGACTTCCTGCAGACGCCGGAAGATCCCGCGGTGAATGTCAGCATGCAGGATGCGCTGGCTTTCTGTGAGTGGCTGGGAAAAAAAGAAGGCCGCAAATACCGCATCCCCACCGATGAGGAGTGGAGTCTGCTGGCCGGCCTGAAGGAAAAGCCTGGCATCCCGCCCACGCAGCAGACACCGAGCACCGGCGTCTATCACTGGGGAGCACGCCCGCTGGCCAAGGATGTGGGCAATTTTTGCGACGAGGCCTTCGGACGGAAGTATCGCAAGACCTACGATGCGAAGTGGCTCGAAATTGACGACGGGCATTCGGACACCGCGCCCGTGGCCAGCTATCCCGTGGATGCCAACGGCCTGTTCGACTTCGCCGGAAATGTGTGGGAGTGGGTCGATGGCTGGTACGATCCGCCGAAAAACAGCCTACGCATCGTCCGTGGCGGAGCGTTTCGCACCGGCACTGAAAAGCGTCTGTTGGCTTCGTTTCGCGGACCTGATCCCTACAACGCTCGACTCGACAGCGTGGGGTTCAGGATTGTGTGCGAGAAGCAGTGATTCACACCATCATCGGCGGCTGCATCTCGAAGGGCGGGATGCGGGTGCAGACGCGGCGGCCGTCCGGCGTCGTGCCGAAGAAGGATCCCGTCGCGGTGCTTTCGGTCTTGATGACGTGGTAGGAGTTGTAGCTGAATGTCTCGCCCGGAGAGAGGTTCGGAAACTGCCCGACCACGCCGTCGCCCTCGACGACCATCGTGTCGCCATCCGTGTCACGCACGATCCATTTCCGGCCAAAGATGCGCACGGTCTCGTCCGAGGCGTTGTGGATGGAAAGATGATACACAAACGGGTGCGGACGGTCAGGCGGCGCAGGGCGGGTGGGATCGTAGGAAATGTTGTCCACCGTGACGGTCAGTCCTGGCAGCGGGTCGAAGTGCATGGCACGACTGTATCCGCGAAACGAGAACTTGAAACCTGAAAGCTGAAACCTGAAGCTCTCATCCCATGCCTTCCTCCCCTCCCGTCGTTCTCAGCATTGCAGGCTCGGATTCGTCCGCCGGTGCTGGTGTGCAGGCGGATTTAAAGGCCATCTCGGCCCTCGGCGGCTACGGCATGAACGCGCTGACCAGCATCGTCTCCGAAACGCCCGGCATCGTGTCGCAGGTGCGGTTGCTGGACGCAGAGTTCATCGCTGACCAGATGCGCGTGCTGTTTGGCGGTTTCCCCATCGCGGCGGCGAAGACCGGCATGCTCGGCGGCAGGGATCAGGTGCAGGCCGTGGTCGAAACATGGAAGCAACTCGGGCACGGACGCATTCCACTCGTGGTCGATCCGGTCATGGTGGCGACGAGCGGCGGCAAGCTGCTCGAAGACGCGGCCGTGCGCACGCTGATCGACGAACTGCTGCCGTTGGCAACGCTGATCACGCCGAACATGGATGAGGCCCGCGTGCTGTGGGAGCGAGAGGTAACGAGTGTGGCGGACATGGAGGCATGTGCCCGCGATCTGAGCGTGCGATTTGGCACTGCCGTGCTCGTCAAAGGCGGCCATTTGCATGGCGATGCCGCGGATGTGCTCTGCCAAGGCGGAGCGAGTTCCTGGCACACCGCGCCGCGGACGGCAGGCGTTCACACACACGGAACGGGCTGCACGTTCTCCGCGTCCATCGCCACCTGCCTCGCCCAGGGCTTGAGTCTGAACGAAGCGGTGGCCAAAGCGAAAAAATTCGTCAGTCGCGCCATCGCAGAGCATTTCGCGTGGCAAAGTGCTGGCGCAGGCGTCGTTCATGCTCTCAATCATCTCCAGCAACGCCCCGCATGAGACGAACCGCCGCCATTTTGATGCTCAGTAGCTCCGTTTTTGCCGCCAGCGGCCCGGAGACGACGGACATCAGCCAGGCGGGCATCCAGACCGCGTTTCGCATCTTGCAGAAGGAATACATCCGGAGCGGCGACCTCACTTTTGATGAGCTGAACCGCGCGGCGCTGGCTGGATTGCTGCAACGGCTCGATTTCGGCGCGGAACTCATACCACGGAAACTGGAGTCCGTACCGAACGCGCTCAAAGGCGTGCGCGCCGAGCTGTTGAACACGCAGACCGCCTACCTGCGCCCGCTGGCGATGACGAATCAGGAAATCGCCGAGATCGAGCAGCATCTGCGCAAATTCAGCGACGCGAAAGCCGCGCATCTCATCCTCGATCTCCGCACGCCGGCCCCTCCGGGCGATTTTGACGATGCCGCGGACCTGCTGAGCCTTTTTGCGCCAAAGGGTGAGCTGCTCTTCAAAATGAAGCAGATGGGCCAAAGCACGACCGAGGCCGAGATGAACTCCCGCGAACCGGTCTGGACGAGGCCGATGCTTGTTCTCGTCGATGATGAGACCAACAACCTCGGCGAAACCATCGCCGCCGTGCTGAGGCTGCGCAAACAGGCACTTCTCATCGGATCTGCCACACGTGGCGGTGCGGTGGGCTACGAGATCGTGCCGGTGGATGCTGAGTGGTCGCTGCGTTTCGCCCGCGCGGAGGTTTTGCTGACCGATGACAGCTCCGTGTTCAAAAAGGGGCTGAAGCCCGACTTTGAAGTCAACCTCAGCATTACCCGAAAGCACCAAGCCTTTGAGGCGTCCCTCGACAAGGATGTGAAAAGCACGATCACCGATGTTCCCCGGGCTCGCTTTAACGAAGCCGCGCTCGTGGCGGAGAAAAATCCCGAACTCGACGCGTACATCCGCCGCTCTGCCGGAGAAGCCCTGACGGAAGATGCCGCAAAACCTATCGACACCGTGCTGCAACGCGCCGTGGACCTCATCACCACGCGCACGCTGCTTGAGGCCGCAAAAATCGACTGGAATCGCAGAACCAAAGCGAACGACGACCTGCCGGTGAAAAAAGCCATCCCGGTGACGCAGTGATGGAAATCCCGGATAAAATTCACACGAGCGCCACGATCCGCGAAGTGATCAGCCCGCGCACCTGCCATGCCGCGTTGCCAAACGGTAAGATGATCTTCGCCTTCACCTCGAAGAAGATCGAGACGCTGCCGCTTCACGAAGGCGGCAAGGTCAGGGTGCAGATGGATGTGGCCGATTTTTCGCGTGGCGAGATGCTCGGTGAGGGCTGAGGCGCGCTCACACCACCTCGGGCACGACAAACGGTTCGCGATACTTGTCCTTCAGCATCGCATTGGCAGCGTCGTGGTCGATGAAGCGCTCGATTTTGGCGTCCATCTTCAAGACAGGGCCGAGCGTGAGCATGTCTTTGCTCAGATCGACCTCGTTTTTCGCCAGATGCTCCTTCATGCGCTCGAAGGACTCCGCGCCAAGCTTGTCGCCTTTGATTTTTTCCAGGATCGCGTCGGGCTTCTCCTTGGCACCGAGGCGGTGGCTGATGTTGCCCGTGTGGCAGAGGGCGCTGGAGAGATGGCCCTCCAAAATGTCGGCGTGCAAATCCTCCACACGGCGGCTGCGGCAGGCGTTGATGAAGTTTTTGAAGTGATCCTCGCTGCCTTCGAACTTTTTCATCTCCTTGCCATCCTTGTCGAAGATGATGGCTCCCGAGTAGTTCGGCACGACCACGGTGCCGCCTTCGCACTCGACGATGACGCCCACGCCTGCACCGGTCACGCTTTCCTTGCCGTCTTTGCCCGGATTCGGCTGGAACTTCACGCCTTGGCTCGTCTGCATGAGCTTGTCCATGTTCTTGCCTTCCTTCGACTCCGCCAGGCCGCGCACTTCAAAGATGAGCGGTGCCTTTTCATAGCCGTGGTAGATGATCTGGGTGTTCGCCGTCTCGCCGTCGTCCTCATAGCCGAGGCGGCCGCCGACGCTCCACACGGTGGGTGACAGCTCCATTTCGCCGAGGAACCAGCGGGCGATGTCCATCTGATGAATGCCCTGGTTGCCGAGGTCGCCATTGCCGTAATCCCAGGTCCAGTGCCAGTCATAGTGCAGCTTCTTGCGTGTGAGCGGCTTCTTCGGGCCTGGACCGCACCAGAGGTCGAAATCGATGGTGTCCGGCACCGGCTGCTCGCCCTCAGATTTGCCGATGCTGCCACGACGCTTGTAGCACAGGCCGCGTGAGACAATGATTTTGCCGAGATTGCCCTCCTGCACGTATTTCACCGCCTCGGCGATGCCTTTGCGGCTGGAACGCGATTGCGTGCCTGTTTGCACGATCTTCGAGTATTTGCGCGCTGCGTTGACGATCTGGCGCCCCTCCCAAACGCAGTGCGAGACGGGTTTTTCGACGTAAACGTCCTTCCCGGCCTGGATCGCCCAGATGGAGGCCAGCGCGTGCCAGTGGTTCGGCGTGGCGATGCTCACGGCGTCGATGTCTTTGTTCTCCAGCAACTTCCGAAGATCGGTGTAGCCCGTGACTTTTTGGTTCTCCTTGTCAAAGGCCTCCACTTCCCTGCCCAGCACCTTGCTATCGACATCGCACAGCGCCGCGACACGCACGCCCTCGTTTTTCAAGCCCTTGTATCCGCCGATGTGCCCCTTGCCGCGTCCGCCGAAGCCGATGACGGCAACGTTCATGGTATCGCCCGGACTTTTCTGCGCCCAGGAGGTTTTGGCGATGTAGAAAACACCGGTGGAAGCGGCGGCGGACTGTTTGAGGAAGGAGCGGCGGTTGGTCATGGCGTGAATGAAAACGCCACAAGCCATCCAGCCTTTCCTTTTTGACAAAGCGGCGGACGCATCTTCTTTAGCGCACACCATGCGCTTCTTCGCCATCCTCATTTCGTCCTTTCTCATTCTGGTTTCGTCATTGGCCGCAGCGCGGCCCAACGTCCTTTTCATCCTCTGCGACGACCTGCGACCGGATGCCGTCGGGTGCTTCGGCTCGAAGCATGTCAAAACGCCGAACATCGACCGCCTCGCGAAGGAAGGCGTGCGGTTTGCGAACACGTTCTGCACCACGTCGCTTTGCTCGCCCAGCCGGGCCTCGATCCTCAGCGGGCTCTACGCACACACGCACGGCGTGACGAACAACTTCACCGAGTATCCGGCCACGATGCCAAGTTTTCCCGGCCTTCTGCACGATAGCGGCTACGCCACCGCCTACTTCGGCAAATACCACATGGGCGAGGAAAACGACGACCCGCGTCCCGGCTTTGACATGTTCGTGACGCACAAGGGCCAGGGCAAATACTTCGACACCGAGTGGAACCTCCACGGAAAAGAACGCAAGGTCATCCCAGGCTACTACACCACCGTCGTCACCGACATGGCGATGGACTGGCTCAAACAGCAGAGCGCTGACAAGCCCTGGTGCGCCTTCATCGGCCACAAGGCGCCGCACAGCTTCTACACGCCGGAACCGAAATACGAGCATGCCTTCGACGATGTGCGGGTCCCCTACCCCGCCACCGCTTTTCAGCTCGATGACAAGCCCGCGTGGATCAAGCAGCGCCTGCACACCTGGCATGGCATCTACGGCCCGCTGTTTGAGTGGCGGAAAAAGTTCCCCGATGACCGCCCGGAAGCCGTGAAGGACTTCGAAAACATGGTCCACGGCTACTGGGGCACCGTTCTGAGTGTCGATGACAGCGTTGGACGTCTCCGCCAGTGGCTGGAAGACACGAAGCAGCTCGACAACACGATCATCGTTTTCATGGGCGACAACGGTCTGCTCGAAGGCGAGCACGGCATGGTGGACAAACGCACCGCGCATGAGGCCAGCCTCCGCATCCCGCTCATCGTCCGTACGCCGCAGCTTGCCCAGGAAGCGAAGACCATCGAGAAGCAAGTGCTCACCGTGGACATGGCTCCCAGCCTGCTCGAACTCTGCTCCGCACCCGCACTGCCGAAAACGCACGGCAAATCCTGGGTGAAGCTCGTGCAGGGCGGCGATCCTGAGTGGCGCACGAGCTGGTTTTACCACTACAACTACGAAAAGCAGTTCCCCTACACGCCGAACGTCCGCGCCGTCCGCACCGACGAATGGAAATACATCCGCTACCCGCATGGTGATGGCAGCCCCGACAAACATCTGGCCGAGCTCTACGACCTGAAAAATGACCCCGGCGAAACCAAAAACCTCATCAACGATCCCAAACTGGCCCCGAAGATCACCGAATTGAAAACCGAACTCACCAAACTCATGCTCGCCACCGGTCTCGATGACAAAACGGACACCATGCCCCTCGACGCGGGTGTAAAAAGCGAACTGCCTGACGCAAAGATCCGGTAACCCAGTGCCGCGCACTCCCATGCTTCGTTCGATCCTCTTCTCCACCCTCGCTTTGGCTTCGGCCGGTCTTCTGCATGCCGCTGAGGCACCGCCAAACATCATCGTCATGCTCATTGACGACATGGGCTGGACCGATCTCGGCTGCTACGGCTCGAAGTATTACGAGACACCGCACATCGACCAGCTTGCGAAAGACGGCATGCGCTTCACCCAGGCGTATTCGGCCTGCACCGTCTGCTCGCCGACGCGTGCGGCGATGATGACAGGCAAGTCCCCTGCCCGGCTGCACATCACAGACTGGATCGCGGGCCATGTGCCGGACAACGGCCGCCTCGCCATCCCATCATGGACGATGCAACTGCCACTGGAGGAGCAGACCATCGCCGAGCGGCTGAAAACGCGCGGCTATGCCACCGCGAGCATTGGCAAATGGCATCTGGGCAACGAGGAGTTCTATCCGGAGAAGCACGGCTTTGACGTGAACATCGGCGGCACTCATGGCGGATCTCCCAAGAGCTATTTTTCGCCCTACAACACGCCCACGCTGCCTGACGGGCCGCAGGACGAGTTTCTCACCGACCGGCTGACAAACGAGGCCGCGAAGTTCATCGAGAAAAACAAGGCGAAGCCCTTCTTCGTCTATCTGCCGCACTACGCCGTCCACACGCCGATCATGGGCAAAAAAGAGGTCATTGCGAAGTATCAGGCCAAAAAAGCTGTCGGCGGCCACAGCAACCCCGTTTACGCCGCGCTCGTCGAAAGCGTGGATGACAGCGTGGGTGCGCTGCGGGCGAAGTTGAAGGAGCTGGGACTCGACCAGAATACGATTTTCATCTTCACGAGTGACAACGGCGGCCTGAGTGGCTCCGTGACCCCGAATGGCTGGTCACGCGGCCCCACGGACAACAGCCCCGCCCGCCTCGGCAAAGGCAGTGCGCATGAAGGCGGCGTTCACATCCCGCTCATCGTCTCCTGGCCCGGCAAAGTGAAGCCCGGCAGCCTCTGCGATGTGCCGGTGATCACCTACGATCATGTGCCGACCCTGCTCGAAGCCACGCAAACGCCGCTCAAGGAAGGGCAGATCGTCGATGGCGAGTCGCTCATGCCCTTGCTCACCGAAACAGGACCGTTGAAGCGCGAGGCGATCTACTGGCACTACCCGCATTACCATCCCGGCAGCGCGCGGCCTTACAGCGCGATCCGCGAAGGCGACTGGAAGCTCATCCAGTTCTACGAGGACAACCATGTCGAGCTCTACAATCTCAAGCTTGATGCCGGCGAGGTCGACAACCGTGCCCCGCATGACTCCGTCCGCGCCCTGCAGCTCCGCGACAAGCTGCAGGCCTGGCTGACGGCCACCGGCGCACAGATCCCCGAACGCAATCCCAAATACGATCCCGACAAGCCGCTCAACAAGCCCCGGAAGGCGAAAGGTGAGGACAAGAAGAAGGCGGAATAAGTTCCAAGTTTAAAGTTTCAGGTTTCAAGTTGGCCGCGATGCCTGCTCAACCTGAAACTTGGAACTTTAAACCTGAAACATGAAACTCGGCCTTCGAGGCGCGTTGTAATGGCATCATGAGCGCCAACCAGCCCGTCTCCTCCCGTCGTCAATTTCTCACCCGCAGCGCCACTGTCGCCGCCGCGTTCGGATTTCCTGCCATCGTCAGTTCACGTTCGCCGAACGACAAGCTGAACCTCGTCTTCATCGGCGTCGGCGGACGTGGTGCGGGAAACATCAAGGACCTGACCGGCATGCCGCTCTACACAGCGCCACGCGCCAACAATCCGAAGAAAGACGCCCCCAAGGCCGACGCGGGCGCGCAGCCACCGCCGCCGCTCGAACCGCGTGAGAACGTCATCGCGCTCTGCGATGTGAATGGCGAGAACCTCGACCGCGCCGGGGCGACCTTTCCGAAAGCACGCAAGTTCCGCGATTTCCGCAAGCTCTACGACGAACTCAGCGCCGACGAGATTGACGCCGTGGTCATCAGCACGACCGAGCACACGCACGCGTATGCCACGCTGCCCGCCTTGCTAATGAAAAAGCCGGTTTACTGCGAAAAACCGCTCACGCACAACGTCGCCGAGGCGCGCTTGATCACCCAGGCTGCCGCCGAGGCCGGTGTCGTCACTCAAATGGGCACACAGATCCACGGCATGCCGAATTACCGCCGCGTCGTCGAGCTGATCCAAAGCGGTGCGATTGGCAAAGTGACTGAGGCGCATGTTTGCGTGTCACGTGCCTGGGGTTTGCAGAGCAAGGAGGATGCGGAGAAAAACGGCGACATCGTCTTTGTCACCGAACGGCCCAAGGCGGCCGAAACACCGCCGCCATTTCTCGATTGGGACCTGTGGATCGGCCCGGCCCCGATGCGGCCA
>Ga0169931_10002195_pt1 | contig 31934 bp, 21 predicted proteins | sample Kivu_15m_20L_FD_129675 | JGI IMG/M metagenome (GOLD analysis project Ga0169931, IMG submission 129675) | Freshwater microbial communities from Lake Kivu, Western Province, Rwanda to study Microbial Dark Matter (Phase II) - Kivu_15m_20L... | ecosystem: Environmental > Aquatic > Freshwater > Lake...
CGCAAGGCGGTTGGCTCGCGGGCGAGACGCGCTACCTCCAAACCTGGTATCGCGATCCCGCGGGTCCCTGTGGCCGCGGCTCGAACCTGAGCAACGGCTACCGCGTCGTGCTCGCGCCCTGATTGTCGCTGAGCAACAGCGCGCCCGGCGCCGACCGCAGCAACGGTTAAGCGCCGGGCGCGCTCATGTTCTTCGTCGAGCTCGGTTCAGCGCGGCCTGAACACCGCCACGCTCGCGGTGTAGCCGTGCAGGAAGTTGCGGCCGCCGACGGGGCCCACTTCGCCCATGGCGAAGAAGCCCGCGACGGGGATCGACTTGTCGAGGCCCGAGCGCACGCAGCCTATGTCGTGGTTGGGGCTCGAGAACATGCGCCTGCCGCGGCCGTTGCAGGAAAAGAGCAAGGCGCCGGCCGAGTGGATCGAACTCGAACTGGCGAGCTTGCCGCCGCCTTGGCTCGACATGAGCTGGGTGAGGTCTTCGGTGGCCGAGGAGGCGTCGCGCACGAGGAACTGCACCGTTTGGCCTCGGCGCAGGACGTCGGTGATGGCGAAGGCCTTGTGTTCCTCGGACACGCCGCGGATGTTGCGTACGAGGAAGTCGCCGCGGCCGAACTCGCTCTTGGTGACGTCGATGGCGACGCCGATGAAGGGCTGGCGCTGGAACAGCGCGCGGTCGCGTGGCTCGAGCGCGCGGACCGTGTCCATCAACACTTCGAGCGCGGGTTTGCCGCCGAGTTTGTGGATGAAGTGCTCGTCGCAGGCGGTGACGACGAACGGGCGGCCGACCGGACGGCAGCCTTGGCTCACGACCGAGCGCACTTCGATGCCGCCCTCGAGCACCACGCCCACGGCGCCGCCCGCGTAGAGACCGCGCTGCGTGATGAGCAGGTTCTGTCCCGGGCCCATGCCGCCGCTCGCCATGCCGCCCACGGCGGGAACGCCGGGAAATTTCTCGTTGAGGAGCTTCAAGTACTCGTCCATCGGGAACGAGAAGGGGTCGGCGAGCACGAGCATCGACGTCTGCCCCGGATCGCGGATGTCGGGCAGCGCGCTGAATTCGATTTCGCGCTCGTCGACGAGCTGCGCCTGCGTTTCGAAGGCGCGCAGGCGCGTGCCCGGCAAGCTCGCGCACCACAGCGAGAGCGCCGGCTCGTCCTCGACCTCGCGGTCGCCGCCGATGATGCTCTCGCCGGTGCAGCCCACGACGACCTGGGCGCCGGTGGCGCGCGCCAGGCGCTGGCCGAGTTCCTCGATCGCGCCGCCGTAGTGGTGCGAGACGAACACGGCGCACAGATCGGGGCGCTCGTCTTCGAGTTGTTCGGCGATTCGGCCCAGGACCTGCGCCTCGGCCCGCTCGGCTTTGGGGTCGACGGACAGGGCGGAGGCGAAGCGAGGCAGGTTGGTCATCGGTGCACAGGCCAGATGCGCGACACAGTCCGCCATGTTGCCATGCTCGGACGCCTTCGACGAGGTCGCGTACGCAGTTCGACCAGCCAAACTGAGCCGTCGAAAACCGCTAGGATCTGGGGGCATTGTTCCCGGCGTCCGCGTTGCGTCGCGCATCGAAGCGCGCCGCAGCCTCACGCCAATTTCGAGGCGTCTTTTCGAAGAAGGGCGATATGACCCAGTCGAGCGCGCGCGACGCAGAAATGCCGCTGCAGCATTTCGAGAGCGTCGTGATCCGCTTCGCCGGCGACTCCGGCGACGGCATGCAGATCACCGGCAACCAGTTCACGCACACCTCCGCGGTGATCGGGAACGACCTCGCAACGTTCCCCGACTACCCAGCCGAGATCCGCGCGCCCGCTGGGACGCGCCCGGGCGTGTCGGGCTTCCAGGTGCGCTTCAGTTCGTCGGACATCCACACGCCGGGCGACCAACCCGACGTGCTCATCGCGATGAACCCCGCGGCGCTGGTCGTGAACATCCGCGACCTCAGACCGGGCGGCATCGTGGTGGTCAACACCGGTCAGTTCTCCGACTCCGACCTCAAGAAGGCCGCGCTCACGAAGAACCCGCTCACGGACGGAACGCTGTCGGGCTTCCGCGTGATCGAGATCGACATCAACAAGCGCGTCACCGAGGCGCTCAAGGGCACGACGCTGTCGTCGAAAGAAGTGCAGCGCTGCAAGAACTTCTACACCCTCGGGTTGATGTACTGGCTGTACCACCGCCCGCTGGAGACGACGATCAAATGGCTCGAGGAGAAATTCGCGAAGCGGCCTGAACTTGCGGAGGCGAACAAGCTCGCCATGCAGGCGGGCTACAACGCCGGCGACATCCACGAGCTGTTCCAGGGCCGCTACGAAGTGTTGCCGTGCACGTCGATGCCGCCGGGCACGTACCGCAACATCATGGGCAACGACGCGCTCGCCATGGGATTGGTCGCGGGCGCGCAGCTGGCTGGATTGCAGCCGTTCCTCGGCTCCTATCCGATCACTCCGGCGTCCGGCATCCTCGAGGCGCTCGCGGCCTACAAGAACTTCGGCGTGATCACGTTCCAGGCCGAGGACGAGATCGCAGCGATTTGTTCGGCACTCGGCGCCGCGTACGCGGGCTGCCTGGGATTCACAACGACCTCCGGCCCCGGCGTCGCGCTCAAGACCGAGGCCATGGGCTTGGCGGTGTCCGTTGAGTTGCCGCTCGTGATCGTCAACGTGCAGCGCGGTGGTCCGTCCACGGGCTTGCCGACGAAGACCGAGCAAGCCGACCTGCTGCAAGCGATCTTCGGCCGCAACGGCGAGGCGCCGATTCCGGTCATCGCGGCGTCGACGCCGGCCGACGCGTTCGACACGGCGGTCGAGGCCTGCCGCATCGCCGTGCAGTACATGACGCCGGTGATCCTGCTCAGCGACGGCTACATCGCCAATGGCGCGGAGCCCTGGAAGCTGCCGCGCATCGAGGACTTGAAGCCGTTCCCGGTGAAGTTCGTCGAGCCCAACCCCGAGGGTGGTTTCCAGCCCTACGCACGCGACGCGAAGCTTGCGCGTCCGTGGGCCAAGCCGGGTACGGCTGGGCTCGAGCACCGCATCGGTGGTCTCGAGAAGGCGCACCTGACGGGCAACATCAGCTACGACCCCGACAACCATGAGTTCATGGTGCGCATGCGCCAGAACAAGGTGATGGGCATTCGCGACTCGATCCCGACACCCAACGTGTTCGGCGATTCGACGGGTGACGTGCTCGTGGTCGGCTGGGGCTCGACGCACGGTTCGATCACCAGCGCGATCGAAGAGCTGCGCAAGAAGGGCCGCAAGGTCGGTGGGTTGCACCTGCGCCACGTCTGGCCGCTGCCCAAGGACCTCGACAAGATCATGGCGTGCTTCCGCTCCGTGCTCGTGCCGGAGATGAACCTGGGCCAGATGGCGCGTCTGCTGCGCTCCGAATATCCGCAACAGAACATCATCAGCTACCCCAAGGTCCAGGGGCAGCCGTTCCGCACGACCGAACTCGTCAAGAAGATCGAATCCCTGCTGGAGAAATGACCATGGCCGAAGCACAAGCGCTGACGAAGAAGGACTTCAAGTCGGACCAGGACGTGCGTTGGTGCCCCGGCTGCGGGGACTACGCCATCCTCAATTGCGTGCAGGGGATCATGGCCGCCATCGGCGTGCCCAAGCACCAGATCTGTTTCGTGTCGGGCATCGGCTGCTCGAGCCGTTTCCCGTACTACATGAACACCTTCGGATTCCACTCGATCCACGGTCGCGCGCCAGCGTTTGCGACCGGCATCAAGACCGCGAACCCGGATTTGTCGGTGTGGATGGTGACCGGCGACGGCGACGGCTTGTCGATCGGCGGCAACCACATGGCGCACATCCTGCGCCGCAACGTCGACGTGAAGATCTTGCTGTTCAACAACGAGATCTACGGCCTGACCAAGGGGCAGTACTCGCCGACTTCGCCGCAGGGCCTCAAGACCAAGACCTCGCCGATGGGCTCGGTCGACCGTCCGATGGATCCGGTGAGCTTCGCGCTGGGTTGCGGGGCGACGTTCGTCGCGCGCACGATCGACACGCACCTCAAGCACATGGAGCAAGTGCTGCTCGCAGCCGCTCATCACAAGGGCACGGCGTTCGTGGAGATCTACCAGAACTGCGTGATCTTCAACGACGGCGCGTTCGACGCGTTCGCTGAGAAGACGCTGCGCGACGACAAGACCATCGACCTGCGCCCCGGCCAGCCGATGGTGTTCGGCAAGGCTCTCGACAAGGGCATCAAGGTCGACGGCTGGGAGCCGCGCATCGTGCCCGCCGCCGAAGCCGACGTGTGGCGCTCGGACACGCACTCGCCCGGGCCGGCGTTCGTGATGTCGCAGATGGACTCCGACCCCGCGATGCCGCGCCCGCTCGGCATCTTCCGCGACGTCCAAGGGCCGATCTTCGACGCCTCGGTGCACGAGCAGATCAAGCGCGCCAAGTCGGCCAAGGGGCCCGGCACGCTCGAGAAGCTCATCTACTCAGGCGAAACCTGGACCGTGAAGTGAACGCAGCGGCGTCGGCTCGCGCGGCGCCTCGCGTTGAGTTCGTCCTCGCTCGCGCGCTGGCGCGGGCGAGGACGTTTTTCGTGGAGCGCGCGCCGCCCTCAGCCCACGCCGAGGATCCAGCCCTCGACGCGCGCCAGTTGCCGCTCCCGCGCGCTCAGCTCGGGCTCGAACCAGCGCGTCAGCAAGCCGTTCTCTTCCGCGCTGCGCAGCACGGTGGCCAGGGTCCACGCGTCGTGCTGATCCTGCGTGCGCGCGCCGCGCTCGAACTCGCGGCTCCACAGGGACGGATAGCCTTCCGCGACGACGTGCGCGCCAAAGCGCGGTTGCCAGCCGTCGAACGGCCAGAAAAACGCGCGCCGGCCGAGCGCTCGGCGCAGCCGACGGATCCACGGCAAGCCCGCGTGCGTGGATTTCGCGACGGAGCCGGGCACGTCGAAGTGGAACACCGACTTCGCGCGCTGCGTGCGCGTCTCGCACAGGCGGCGCCACTTCGAGTCGCCGCCCCGCGCGGCGCCCGAGCCCGTCAGTCCTTCGCGCACGAAGTCGACGCAGTTCCAGTCCTCATCGGTGGGCCAGTGCCGCACGAAATCGTCGAGGAAGTAGTCCCACTCCAACGGCAACTGGTGACGCTGGAAGTACGCCAGCGGGAACGACAGGCCGTGGTCGATCGCGAGCAGCGTCGGAGGCCCGTCGGCGAGCGCGTTGGCGAGCCACTCGGCGAGTTCGAAGCGCGTCCAGTGCACGCGCCGATCATCGCGTGGGCGCACCTCGAGCGCCTCGCCGCGCCGTGTCGCCGCGTAAACACGCAGGCCGGGAAGGCGTGAGCGAGGCGACATCGCGCCCGAGTAGTCGACGCCGATGTAGCGCTCGAAGCGCGTCTCGCCGCGCTGGATCACGGGCGGAACTCGGTCAATCGCCGATCGCGCGACGCAGCACGCTTCCCAGCGAGCGCGAGAGGCCGCCTTGGCTGCGTTCGGCGAGCTGCTGGAACGTGTCGAGCGCCTGCGCCTCCTCGCGGCCGATCAAGCGGCCGTCGGGATGCAGCAGCGAGAGCGACAAGCGCTCGGCGCTGGCGTCGAGCGTCATCACGCGCACGGAGATCTTCGCGCCGGGTTCGAGCTGCGCCGCAAGATCACGCTGGCCGCGCAGGTCGGCCTCGCTGTTGTGCACGAGCCCTTCGATGCCCGGCAACACGGCGATGAAGGCGCCGAAGGGCACGATGCGCTTGACGGTGCCTTCGATGATGCGGCCAGCGGTCAGGCGTGCGGCCACGGCGCTCCACGGGCTGGGCTGGAGTTGTTTGAGGCCGAGCGACACGCGTTTGCCGCTGTCGCGCACGGCGAGCACCTTCGCGGACAGCGCTTCGCCGATGTGCACGACATCGGTTGGATGGCGCGGGCGTTCGTAGGCGAGGTTTGAGATGTGGATCAAACCTTCGACGCCGTGGCCGAAGGTCACGAACACCCCGAAGTCTTCGATGCGCGAAACGCGGCCGTGCACGAGCTGGCCGACGCGCAGGGCGCCGACGTCGCGCTGGCGCTCGTCGTCGCGCTCACGCTGGAGCACGAGCTTGCGCGAAACCACCACACGCTGCCGTTCGCTGTCGACTTCGATCACTTCGCACGTGAAGGTCTTGCCGACGAGCAACGAGGGCTTCTGCTCGCGCGGCAGTCCGGTGTGCGACTTGGGCATGAAGGCGTGCAGCGGCCCGATCTTCAGCTCGACGCCGTCGGCGTTCGCGCCGGTCGCGCGCGCCTGCACGAGGCTGCCAGGCTCCATCTCCTCCCAGGTCGAAAGGCTCTGCGCGCCGAGCGCCAAGGCCCACAGGCCTTCTTCGCGGCCGCGCAGCGTGAAGTCGTAGGCGTCGCCCACGCGCGGCTCGAGCTCGAATTGCCGACGCGAGATCACGCCCTGCATGCGCGGACCCAGCTCGACGAACACGTCGTCGCCGTACACGCCGACCACGGTTCCGCGCCACACCTTCAGCGTGTGGGCGCCGTGGTCCTTGTCCGAAGCAGGGTGTCCGGAGGAAGCGCGCTCGCTGGGCCCGCGTCCGAACGCAGGGCGCGACGAAAAACGGCCCGCGGCCGTGCGATGCGCGGCCGAATGTGGGTGAGCCGGGGGAACAGCAGGACGGTGCGGCAGCATGTCCAGGACCTCGGGGCTGTCCAAAACCAGGGGCGGAGCCGTTGGATTCGGGTCTCGCCGGCGAATCTGCGCCGCAAAGCGCAGGTTGCTCACCAGCCGATTGCCAAATCCTAGGCCGTAGATCGGCGTCTGTCTCGCGGCGCCTTCAAAGAACTTTGCGCCCGCCGGGGCAAGCGTCGGACGGCCGTCGCTTCCTTCCGTATGCGCCCGCCCGCCGCGCTCAGCGCAGCGGGTAGTTCGCCACGACCCACGCCTTCCACTGCTGCTCGAGCTCGAGGACCGACAGCTTGTAGACCCGCTGCAGCGCGTCGCGCGTCTCGGCGCGCTTGCGGAGCTGACGCGCCAGCTCGTTCAGCTTGGGCGCGTCCGTCGCGATCAGATAATCGACGTAGCTGAAGGCGAGCGCGTGCATCGGCAGGCTCAACCCGTCGGTGTTCTGCTGCATGACCTCGGCCATCGACGGCATATCGCCCGTCTCGACCATCTTGCGCACGACCGGCTTCCACTTGCCGCCCTTGAAGCTCACCAGCGTGTTCTGCTCTTCGTAGCAGTAGTTGTCGCACAGTCCCCAGTAGCGCTCTTCGAACCAGTGCGCGAGGCCCTCGTCGAGCCAGCCGGACTTCACGTTGCCGAGCCACTGCGACGGCTCCTGGTGCGACAGCAGGAGGTGCGTGACGTTGTGCACGATGGCGCGGTGCAGCGCGTCGTCGTCGCGGAACGTAGAGCGGTTGAAGTAGAGCGAGTACACGGCTTTGTTGCCCAGCAACTTGACGCCAGCGACGCTCTGCTGGCCCGCGAAACGCACCGAGCCTTCCTCCTGGTCGCGCTGCGTCGCCCACACGAACACCTCCATGCGCTCCTTGAACTCGCGCGGGCCCACCTTCAGAACGCTCGTGTAGTCCGCGAACAGCTTCTCGAGCCGCGCCGCATACAAGTGCATCAACTCGTGATGCTTGATGGTGCGTTTATCGACCTTCAATTCGTCGACTTCCCAAACGAGCGTCACGTGCGGCGTGACCACCTTGCGCAGCGGCCGCTTCATCTCGGTGTCGAAGCGCGCGGCGTAGGCTTGCAGGCTCTTCTGTCGCGCGCGCTTGCGCTCGAGCACCTCGGACCAGCGCGGGTTCTCGCAGGCCGCGCAGTCCAGCCAACCCGTGCCGGCGCACTTAGCGCAGTCGGCGACGACGGAGCACAACTCCACATCGTCCTCGAGGTGCATCTCGTGCTTGGGATGCGCTGCGCAGGCTACGCGCCCTTCGTTCTTGCACGGGCCGCAGCGGACGACGGGCGCTTCCTGCTCGGGCTTCGCGCCGCCTTGTCCAGGCGCCGCAGCGAACCAGCACAGAAACACCGCGAGGAGGAACTCGATGCGAATCATGTGCAGGTCCGCTGTGTTTTCTCAGGGGGGTTCAGTGCGCGAGCGCGCGGATCGAGCGCCAGGGTTCGTCCTGGCTCACGTCGACGAGCGCTGGGCCGTCGAACTTGGCGGGGGAGAGGATCGCGAGGAACACCACGGGCTCGTCGAACACGTTGTAGGTGCCGTGCACTTCATCGCGTGGAACGAAGGCGACTTCGCCCGCGCTCATCACACGTTTGTCGCGGCCAACCCATTGTTCGGCGCGCCCGGACACGTAGTAGAGCACCTCTTCCATGCACGGGTGGCGGTGGAAGGCGTGGCTCTTGCCCGGCGGCATCGTCACGCGCACGACCTGAATCTGCTCCGCGCCGGTCAGGTCAGGGCGCGAGAGCCACTCGTGCGGGCCCCAGGGGAGCACCTCGACCACGGCCTCCTTCGAGGTGACAAAGCGCAGGCAGTGTTCGCACTCCATGGCGGTTTCAGTGCCTTTTGGCGACTTTTCCAGCCTTGCGCGAGGGCAGGCCGATCGACTTGAAGTGTTCGATCTGCTTCTTGATCGCGATCTCGGTGGGCAGGCGCTCGGTCGAACTCGCGCCGTAGAAGCCGTCCATGCCCTCGACGCGGTCGATGATGAACTGCGCGTCGTCGGGCATCGCGATCGGGCCGCCGTGGCACAGGCAGATCACGTCTTTGCGCACGCGCTTGGCGGCGTCGACGATGTCCTGGATCAGCTTGACGCACTTCTCTAGCGTCTTCACCGACTTCGCGCCGATCGTGCCGCCGCTCGTGCAACCCATGTGCGCGACGACGATGTCCGCCCCGGCTTTGGTCATCGCCGTCGCCTCGTCGGGGTTGAAGGCGTAGGGCGTCGTGAGCAGATCCATCTCGCGCGCCAAGCGCACGCAGTCGACCTCGAGTCCGTAACCCATGCCTGTCTCTTCGAGCGTGGCGCGCAGTTCGCCTTCGATCAGGCCCACGGTGGGAAAGTTCTGGATCCCCGCGTAGCCCAACTCGCGCAATTCGCGCAGGAACAGCTTGGGCATCATGAACGGGTCGGTGCCGCACACTCCGGCGAGCACGGGCGTGTGCTTGACGACCGGGATGATCTCGAAGGCCATCTCCTTCACGATCTGATTGGCGTTGCCGTAGGGCATCAAGCCCGCGGTCGAGCCGCGCCCGGCCATGCGATAGCGCCCCGAGTTGTAGACGATCAGCAAGTCGATGCCGCCGGCCTCTTCGCTCTTGGCGGAAATCCCGGTGCCTGCGCCGCCGCCGATGATCGGCTCGCCGCGTGCGATCTGTGCGCGGAAGCGCTTGAGGATCCCAAGGCGCGAGTTGTCGCTCTTCTTGCTCATCGATCGAGAGTCCAGCGCACGGAGTTGGCGTACAGCTGCTTGAAGGCCGGATGTTCGTGGGCGCGGCCGTCGTGGCCGAGCGTCAGGACGACCGTGCGCCCCTTGGCGCGTTCGACCGTCCACAGCACAGGGTACTCGGCGCCGGTTTCGAGGGAACGCCCGATCGCGAGCACGTGGATCGGCGCGTCGCTTTCCTTGCGTTCGGCGCGGTACAGCTCGTCGACGATGCGGAAGCTCGCCGGCGCGCCCTGCGTGAGCGGGTGCGCGGCGTCGACGATCCGCACCTCGAATTCCTGCAGGTTTTCGTGGCTTCGCGCCCCGCCGCCGACGAGGCGCGCGTTGTACTCGGGCCAGTCGGCCCAGTTGAACCACGCGCCGGGGTGGAGCACGACCAGGCCCTCGCCTCGTTCGATGTGAGCGAACAAGCCGTCGCGCAGACGCGGATCGGAAACATCCTGGTTGGTGCAGAGCACCAGCGTCTTCAGGCGCTCGAACTGTTGCACCGTCTCGTTGAGCGAGCCCGAGTAGCGCACACTCGAGAGTCCGTTCGCCCGCAGCAGCGCGAGGTCGGCGCGTTCGAACCATTGCGCGAAGTCGTGGCTCGAGCCGCCGCCGAACACGAGCACGTCCACGGGCTCGATCGCGGCGCGCGTGCGTTGCGGCGCACCAGGTAGTTCCGCCGTCAACGCGAGGAACGTGGGCGCGAGTTCGTTGTCGTAGCTCTCGAGCACGATGCGCTCGACGAGCTTGGGATTCGCCAGTTCGACGGCGAAGCGCCGCACCTGGCCCCAACTGCCTTCGCCGAGCGCGCCTTCGACGTGTTCGGAGCCGGGCACGTCGAAGTGCCCGATCCAGTCGGCGAACTCGACGCCGTTGTGCAGCACATGCTCCTGCGACGACCCATCGCTGAACACCCAGGTCCACTTCGCGATCGGCTTGGGCTCCTTGATGTACGGATAGCCCCAGCCCGCGATGCCGCCGAGCACGTGCACGCGCTGCACGGTCGTGTTCACCTTGATCTCGACGCGCTGCGGTTTGGAGGTCTTCGACTCCCAGTCGGGCACGAGGCCGCCCTTGAGCACGAGCACGTTGTTCGCCGAATCGGTGCGCTTGGGGTCGAGGAACTCGAACGGCACGCCGTCGAAGGGCACGACGCCGAAGCTCACCGGAATCAGCGGATTTCCGTCGCGTTTGGGGTCGTACATGCCGCGCAGCGAGTTCGAGCTCACGACGGGCTTGAGGTCGAGCACACGCCAGTGCGCGAACTCGCCGGCGAGGTAGGCGATCAAGTCGCGCAGCGCGGGCGCGCCCAGGGACTCGAAGCCAGCCGGCATCGGCGAGCGGCCCGTGTTGCGCAGCGACTCGAGTTCGTCGCGCGGCACGACCGCGTCGCCCGCGCTCGAGCGCAGCACGATGCTGTCGGCGCCTTCGCGAACCAGCACACCCGCGACGGTGCGTTCGTCCGTCGTGATCGCGATCCACTCCGCGTAGGCCGCTTCGACGGTGCGGTTGGGGTCGAGGATGATCGGCAGCAGGTCGTGCGCGCCGTGGGCGCCGATGCCGCTCAGTTCCGGCCCGACGTTGCCGCCCGCGCCGAACGCGGCGTGGCAGCTCGCGCAGTTCTGCTCGAACACGAGCTTGCCGCGCGCGCGGTCGCCTCCGGGCTGGTCGACTTCGGGCAGCAAGCTTGCGATGAGCGCGTGGATCTGCGCGTTCGACGCGCCCGCGAGCGCTTCGAAGAGTCTTGTCGCACGCTGCGAGACGGCGGCGTCGGGATGGTTGCGCAGGCGGTGAACCCTCTGTGGCCCGAGTTCCGCCATCTCGATCGACTTGCTCTCGATTCCCGCGAGCAGCTCGCTCGCCCAAGTCGCGCGCGCGGCGAGCAGTTCGAACGCTGCTTCGCGCGCCTCGAGTGCGAGCGAAGGGAAACGCTTGGTCAGCGCCCGCGCGGCCGCCGGTTCACCGGTGCGTCCGAGTGAGGCGAGCAGGAGTTTTTGCTCCTGCGGCGCGCGGGCGACGTCGAACAGCCCATCCACCTGCTCGATCACGGCCGCGCGGCGGTCCGGGACCGCGAGCAGTGCATCGAACGCGCCGATGCGGCGCTCGAACGGCTCGTCCGCGCTCCGCAGGCGCTGATCGAGCCGCTTGGCCGCAGCCTCGATATCGCCGCGCAAGTCCTCGACGAAGCCCCACTTCGCCGCGAGCACGAGGGCGCGCGTCGAGACGAGTTCGTTGTCGGCGCCGAGCAGCGTGCGCAAACCGGGCAGCAACTCCTTGCCTCCGGACTTGCCCGGGTTCTTGGACGCGCGCGACAAGGCCTCCAAGACCGCGGCGCGGTGCTCGCTCCCAGCGAGGCTGAAGTGTTTCGTGAGCCCGTCGAGCACCGCTCGGGCGCCGGCGTCTGGATCCCGCGTCATCGCCGCGAGGACGGCGTCGCCGACGTAGGGATCCTTGCGCTCCGGCTTGCCCACCACAGCTTCGACGTAGTTCGCGATGTCGAGCGATGCGAGGCGCACGCACAACGAGCGCGTCCAGTTGTCGCCCGCCTCACCCACGAGGAACGGAAGCGGGTCAGCGCCCCGTGCGTCCGTCGTCAGGGAGTTTGCTGCGTACGCCGCGAGCGCAAGCAGCCGCGTTCGCTGGTCGCTGCCGTCGAGATTGCGCGTGAAACCCTCGTCCGAACGGCTGCGGAGTTCGCGCGGTCGCTCCGCGACGATGCGCGCCGCCGTGCGGCCCATCCACGGAGTCCCTTGAGCCTCGAATAGCCACGCGGCAAGGCGCGCCGTCGCTTCCGGCGAGTCGTGGCGCACGCGCTCCGTGAGCCACATCGCCGCGATTCGCGAGGCCGCCGAAGCCGAGCCCTTCTTGGCGACTTCACCAGCCAGTTCGCCGACACGGGGGTCGCCGCTCTCCGCCGCGAGACGCGCCGCGCTGGAGCGCACCCAGACGTTCGGATGCTCGAGCAGCGCGACGGTTTGCTCGACCTGCGTCGGCAGCGGGAACGCGACGGTGTTGCGCTTCGCTTGTTTGTGCTGCACGCGCCAGATGCGGCCGTGAACGTGGTCGCGGTCCGGCCGGACCGCAGCGTTCGTCGGTCCATGCTCAGGTCCGCGCGTGTCGTTGTGGACCGCGGCCTGGTTGTAGAAATCGAGCACGTACAGCGCGCCGTCGGGGCCGACGCGCACGTCGACCGGGCGAAACCACAGGTCGGTGCTTGCGATGAACTCCGCCTCGCGCGTCTTGGTGGCGCGGAAGGTCACTCCACTGGGTTCGACGATCTCGTGGTGCACGATGCTGACGGTCGGCTCGCAGACGAAGTGCGAGTTGCGCCACGCGTCCGGCCACGCGCCGCCGTCCGAGAAGATCGAACCCGCCGCTGCGGTGAACCCGCCTACGAAGTCGATTTGTGCGTAAGGCGCGTCGGTGCGCACGATCAAGGGGAACACTCGATCGTGGTCAGGGATGTCCTTCCAACTCGCGACGTTTCCGACTCGATTGCCTGCGAGGAACTTCTCCGGCACGACGACGTGACGCAAGTGCGCGCCGTTCGCCATGGTGAAGAACAGCTCGCCCTCTTCGTCGAACGAGCAGCCCCACGTGTTCGAGCCGTAGCTCGAAACCACTTCGATCGCGCTGCCGTCGGGGCGGAAGCGGAACAGGCCGTTGCCGATCTTTCCGAAGTCGCGTCCGGCCGCGTTCGTGATGTGGTTCGAGTCGCCGCCGCTGTAGCCCTGCGTGGCGTAGATCCAACCGTCCGGGCCCCAGCGGAAGTTCGAGATCGTCGCGTGCGTGTCGCCGAAGCCGAAGCCCGTGAACACGGTCTCGACCTTGTCGCACGCATCGTCGCCGTCGGTGTCGCGCAGCCACAGGATGTCGGGCGCGGCGCCGACGATCGCGCCATCGCGGTGGAGCACGAAGGCTGTAACGAGGTCCAGGCCCTTGTGGAACGTCTTGCGCTCGTCCATGCGACCGTCGCCGTTGCGGTCGGTGAGGATCGCGAGCTCATCGTGCGCTGCGATGCCGCTGAACTGCTGCTTGTAGGGATAACCGGGCGTCATCGCGACCCACATGCGGCCGCGAGCGTCCCAGTCGATCGAAATGGGCTTGATCACGAGCGGTTCGGCCGCGGCCAGCGACAGTTCGAAGTCGGGGTGCACTTCGATCGACTTGTGAGCGTCCTCCGGCCGCATCGGTCCGCCCGGCGGATAACGCAACCCAGCGGCCTCACCGGGCGCGAGCAGCGCGTCGACGTCGCGTTTGCCGGCCCAAGCAATGCCGCGCAAGAGCAGAGTGCGCCAAGCCGCGTTCGAGAACGAAACGTGGTTGTGCCCTTGGAGCGAGACGAACGCGCGGTACGAGTCCTTCTCGAAGGTCCACATCTGCGGCGTGATGTCGAACACCGAGTGGAAGCCGTTCATCAGCACGTTGGCCGCCGGGTCCATGTGCAGCTTCCAGTACACCTCGTCGTCGAAGCGGAAGTTCGCTGCGCCGTCGGTGATGGGGTGGCGCTTCTCGCTCAGGTACAGATCGATCACGCCTTCCTGCCAGCGTGAATGGCCGTGCTCCCACGCGCCGCCGATCACGCCCTTGAACCAGTGCGGGTCGTCGCCGCACACGGCGTCGTGCAGTGCGACGAGTCCGCCGCCGCGCGCGAGGTAGCGCTCGAGCAGCGCGCGTTGTTCGCCGTGGATCGAGCCGGCATCGGCCGCGTACATCACGAACACGTCGGTGCGCTCGAGCTGCGCGGCGGTGGGGAACTCGAGCGCGCCGTCGACCACGGCGCCACGCTGCTCGAGCAGCGGCTTCCAGTCCTGAACAAAGCGCGGGTGGTCGTGCTGTCCCGGGCCGTGGGTCTTGGGTCCGCCGCGCAGGAAGACTCGCAACGGTTGCGACTGGGCCAGAGACGGTGAGCAAGCCAAGAGGACGACGAACAGCGCAGCGATCCAATGCCTCATGCGCGAAGTCTAGGGGCGTTTTGCGGCGGCGCCCAACGCGAGAACAGGGCTAGAATCCGCGCCCCCGACGAACGCATGGCCGTCCACCTCTTCGCGACGCTCGACACCAAAGGCGACGAAGCGCAGTTCGTGCGCGCCGAGCTCGCGCGCCTGGGAATTGGCTGCGTTCTCGTCGATACCGGCTGTTTGGGCGAGCCGCGTGTTCGAGCCGACGTGACGCGCGAGGCGTTGTTCGCCGCCGCTGGCGCCGAGTTGGCGAGTGTGCGCGCCAAGGCGGATCGCGGCGAAGCCGTCACACTCGCCTCGCGCGGCGCAGAGCGTGTCGCGCGGCGCGCTTTCGACGAAGGAAAACTCAGCGGCGTTCTTGGCATCGGTGGAGGCGCGGGGACGGCGATCGGCACTGCGGCGATGCGCGCGTTGCCGCTCGGCGTTCCAAAACTGATGGTCAGCACGTTGGCGTCAGGCCAAGTCGCCCACTACGTCGGTTCGAAAGACGTGATGATGCTGAACGCGGTGGTCGACATCGCGGGGCTCAACCGCATCAGCCGCGTGGTGCTCGCGCGGGCCGCACAAGCGATGTCAGCCATGGCGCAGGCGGGGCCGGTGGCGCCGTCGAAGGGCGATCGAGCGCTGATCGCGGCGAGCATGTTCGGCGTGACGACGCCGTGCGTCGAACGCGCGCGCGCCGAGCTCGAGGCCGCGGGCTACGAGGTGCTCGTGTTCCACGCGACCGGCAGCGGAGGCCGCACGCTCGAGTCGCTGGTGGAGAGCGGGCTGATCGCGGGCGTGCTCGACATCACCACGACGGAATTGGCGGACGAACTCGTCGGCGGATTCCTCAGCGCCGGCCCTGAGCGGCTCACGGCAGCGGTGCGCGCCGGCGTTCCACAGGTCGTGTCGGTCGGCGCACTCGACATGGTCAATTTCCACGGGCCGGAGACGGTGCCGAGCAAGTTCGCGCAGCGCACCTTCTACCGGCACAACGCGCACGTCACGTTGATGCGCACCACGCCTGCCGAGTGCCGTGAGCTCGGGCGCGAGATCGGACGCAAGCTGAGCGGCGCGAGCGCGCACTCCGTACTGCTCTTTCCGCTGCGCGGAGTGTCCGCGATCGACCGCGAAGGCCAGCCTTTCGACGATCCGGCGGCGCGCGCGGAACTGCTCGCCGGCCTGAAGGAAACGCGCGCGAGCACGGAGCTTGTCGAGCTCGACGCGCACATCAACGATCCGAGCTTTGCGACCCACGCGGCTCGGCGGCTGCTCGAGTTGCTGGCGCGCGCGCCCGCACATCCACCTGCCCCGCATTAGCCCCCATGAAATCGATCCTCTGGTCCGTGTGTGCGTTGTTCGCTCTGGGCCTCGCCGCCTGCAGCGGTGAGAACCCGAACCAGAGCGGCGCGCCGGCCGCGAGCGCGTCCAAGCCGTCGATCAAGATCTGGTGGTTCCAGTGGGACCCTGCCACCGGGCTGCAGGAATTGGGCCGTGAATTCGAGAGCGAAACGGGGATCGCGGTCGAAGTGCAGCAGATCCCGCTCGCTTCCTACCAAGAGAAGGTGTTCCTCGAGTTCGGCGGCTCGCGCACCAGCTTCGACATCGTGATCGGCGACAGCCAGTGGATCGGCCGCGGTGCGAGCAGCGGTTTGTATGTCGAGCTCACCGACTGGCTGCCGACGGTGGTCGACCTCGCGACGATCCATCCGCGCGCCGCGAAGTATCTGTGTGAATACCCCGAGGGCAGCGGGCGCTGGTATGCGGCGCCGTGTGAAACCGACGCGGTTGGTTTGGCTTACCGCAAAGACTGGTTCGAAGACCCCGCGGAGCGCAGCGCGTTCCAAGCGCGCTTCGGTCGCGAGCTGACCGTTCCTGCGACCTACGAAGAGTTCCGGCAAGTCGCGGAGTTCTTCCAGCGGCCGGATGCGAAGCGCTACGGCTGCGCCATGCCGAGCGACCGCAACTACGACGGGCTGACCATGGGTGTGCAGAACCTGCTGTGGGCCTTCGGCGGCAAGTGGAAGGACGAAGCCTCGAACAAGGTCGTGGGCCACCTCGATACGCAGGGCACGGTCGACGCCATCGAGTTCTTCAAGACGCTGATGAAGCTCGGACCCAACGGGTGCGAGCGCCTCGACTACGGCCAGGTGCTCGAGAGCTTCACCAACGGTTCGACGGCGATGATCCTCAACTACTTCGCCTTCTTCCCTGGGATCCAGGCGCAGTTCGGCGACAAGGTGGGCTTCGCGGTCGTTCCGTCGCACGAAGGCCGGCGCGTGGCTTCGTTGGGCGGCCAAGGGCTCTCGGTGTCCGCGAAGATTCCGCCCGAGCAGCAGGAGCACGCCAAACGCTTCATCGCCTGGTTCCTGCAGCGGCGCGTCCAGGAGCGCTGGATCACCAAACCCGCTGGTTTCACGGCCAACTCCGCGATCCTCGCCAGCCCCGAGTTCCGCGCGAAGACTCCCTACAACGCGCCGTTCGCAGACTCCGTGGACGCGATGCGCGACTTCTGGAACGTGCCCGCGTTCAACAAGCTGCTCGCGGTCACGCAGCGCTACGTGGGCATGGCGGTCGACGGCGAAATGCCGACCGCCGAGGCCCTGAAGAAGCTCGCGCTCGAGAAGGAACGCATCCTCAAGGAAGAGGGGCTGCTCTAGGCGGCGCCTGACGGTGTTGACGGGTCGAGCAGACACGCCGAGATGAACAGCAGAGCGCACACCGGCCGCGGACTGGCTTGGGCGCTCGTCGGGCCGACTCTGGCTCTGCTGATCGCCTTCAACATCTTTCCGCTGGTCTACAACGTCGTTTCGAGCTTCACGAACGCGGAGCTGATCGGCGGCGCATGGCGTTCGGTCGGCGGCGCGAACTACGCGCGTGTTTTCGAGGACGAGCTCTTCGCCGGCGCGCTGCGACGCACCGCGCTGTTCGTGGTGTGCGCGGTCGCCGTGGAGCTCACGCTCGGCTTCGCGCTCGCCCTCACGCTGCAGCGCGACTTCAAAGGCAAGCAGGTCGTGCTCACGACCCTGCTGGTTCCGATGATGCTGTCCCCCGCGGTGATGGGGCTGTACTGGAACCTCGTGCTCAACGGCAACTACGGCGTCGTCAATCAGGGTCTGTCCGCCCTCGGTTTCGACCCGCCGCAGTGGCTCACGGACCGCGACTACAAGTTCTGGTCGATCCTGCTGATCGACGTGTGGATGTGGACGCCGTTCATGATGTTGATCGCGCTCGCCGGCCTGAATTCGATTCCCGCTTCGATCTACGAGGCCGCCCAGATCGATCGCGCGAGCCGCTGGAAGGTCTTCACGCGCATCACGCTGCCGATGAGCGCGCCGGTGCTCGGCCTAGCGGTGCTGTTCCGCGCGACCGACGCGCTCAAGCAGTTCGACCTCGTGATGGCGGTCACCGGCCCCAACGACGCGGCGACGCAGACGCTCTCGACGCTGCTCTACCAAGTCGTGTTCCGCGACGGCAGCGTCGGCCTCGGCGCGGCGTTCTCCTGCGTGATCCTCGTGCTGGTGATCGCGCTCGCGACCGTGTTCACGCGCTACATCGACCGCGTACAGTCGAGGGACGTGAGCGCGTGAAGTTTGTGCGGTGGTTCGTGCTCCTCGTGTACCTCGCGCTCGCGGCTGCGCCCTTGGCGTGGATGGCCCTCTCGTCGCTCAAGCGCCGCGACGACACGATCGCGCCGCACGCGAAGTTCCTCCCAACCGCCTCCCCGGTCGACGACCCGGCCTCGCCGTGGTTCGAAGCGACGCTCGCGGCCTACCGCGACCTCGGCGCCGTTCACGCCGGCGCGCAGGAGAGTTTTCTGGGGCACCTCGCCAGCTCGGTGGTGATCGGCTTGCTCTCGACAGTCGCCTCCGTCGCGCTCGGCACCTGCTGTGCGTACGGCTTCAGCCGCTTTCGCGTACCGGGAGCGAAGGACTGGCTGTTCTTCGTGCTCTCCACGCGCTTCCTGCCGCCGCTCGCCGTCGTGGTCCCCGTGCTCATCATGTACCGCGCGCTCGACCTGCAGGGCACGCACCTGGGCCTGATCGTGCTCTACACCGTCTTCAACCTCTCGCTCGCGGTGTGGTTGATGAAGGGCTTCCTCGACGAGATTCCACGCGCCTTCGAAGAAGCGGCGCTCGTCGACGGCTATTCGCGCGGCCAAGCGTTCCTGCGCGTCGTACTCCCCGAGGCGCGCACGGGCATGGCGGTGACCGCGGTGTTTTGCTTGATCTCGGCCTGGAACGAGTACGGCTTCGCCATGACGCTCAACAGCTCGGGCGCCGTCACGGTGCCGGCCTACTTCGCAGGTCTGCAGGGCAACATCGAAGGCATGCCCTGGCCGCAGATCGCCGCCGGCGCGCTGGTGTTCGTCGCGCCGATCACGCTCTTCACGGTGCTGGTGCGCAAGAGCCTGCTGCGCGGCATGACCTTCGGGACGATCAAGCAGTGAGCGCGCGAGAGAAGTACGTGCTGCTCGGCATGGCGTGCGGCGTCGCCGTCATGCTGCAACCGTGGTGGTCCGGCGGCCTGCGCGTCGGCTTCTTCGCCACGGCGCTGTTCACGGTGTTGCACATCGTGGTCGCCCACTTGCCGGAGAAGCGCGCGTGAGCTTCCTCCAACTCGAAAAGCTGAGGAAGGTCTGGCCCGGCGGCGCCGTCGCTGTGAATGGCGTGGACCTCGCCGTCGCGCGCGGCGAGTTCGTCGTGCTGCTGGGGCCGTCGGGCTGCGGAAAGACGACCACGCTGCGCATGATCGCCGGGCTCGAGTCGTCGAGCAGCGGGACGATTCGGCTCGACGGGCGCGACATCACGCGCCTGCCGGCCTCCGAGCGCGACATCGGCATGGTGTTCCAGTTCTACGCGCTCTACCCGCACCTCACCGTCGCGGAGAACATCGCGTTCCCGCTGGAATGCGCGGGCGTACCGAGGGCGGAGCGCCTCGCGCTCGCGCGTTCGCTGGCGGAGCGGCTCGAGCTCACGGCGTTGCTCGATCGCCGGCCGCGCGCGTTGTCGGGCGGCGATCAACAGCGCGTCGCGCTGGCGCGTGCGATGGCGCGCAAGCCGGCGGTGTGGCTGATGGACGAGCCGCTCGGCACGCTCGATTCCGCGCGCCGGGCGGAGATGTGCGACTTTCTGCGCGCGCAACAGCTCGAGCACCGCGTGGCGACGGTGTACGTCACGCACGACCAAGACGAGGCCATGCGACTAGCCGATCGCATCGTCGTGATGTCGGCGGGCGAGATCCTGCAGGTCGGGCCGCCGCAGGAGGTCTACGACGAGCCCGCGGGCCTGTTCGTCGCGCGCTTCGTCGGAAGTCCGGGCATGAACTTGCTCGAGGCGCGCGCGGCCGGGCGAGCGCTGGAACTTGCCGGAAGCAGAGCAGCTCTCGACATCGCGCGGGACGTAGCGCCGGGAAACGTCGTGCTCGGCGTGCGCCCCGAGTACGTCCGGCTCGCTGCGAGCGGCGTGTTGACCGGTCGTGTCGTGCTCGACGCCTTCATGGGTTCGCACCGCTACGTTCACGTCGAAACTCCGGCCGGTCGCGTGGTCGCGCTGGCGTCGGTCGACGCGCCGTCCGCGCACGGCGAAGAGGTCGGGCTCGAGTTCGACCTTCGCGGCGTGCGACTGTTCGACCCCGCGAGCGGGAGGCGGATCGTTTGAACGCACTCGAGCTCCACGGCGTGAGCAAGCGCTTTGGCGCCGTGCAGGCGCTGAACGACGTCTCGTTCGAGCTTGGCGCGCGCGAGTTCCTCGTCGTCCTCGGCCCGACGGGCGCTGGCAAGACGACCTTGCTGCGCACGGTCGCGGGCCTCGAAACTCCGGACAGCGGCGTACTTCGGCTCGGCGGCGTCGATGTCGCACAACGCGCTCCCGCCGAGCGCGACGTCGCGCTCGTCTTCCAGAACTTCTCGCTCTACCCGAGCAAGACGGTGCGCGAGAACCTCGCCTTTCCGCTGCTCGCACCTGGGAGACGGCTGGCCGCGGCGGAGGTCGAAGAACGTGTGCGCTGGGCGGCGCAGTTGCTCCGCATCGAGCGCCTGCTCGAGCGGCCGGCGCGCCAGCTCTCCGGCGGCGAGATGCAGCGCGTTGCGATCGGCCGCGCGATCGTGCGCCGTCCGCGCTTGTTCCTGATGGACGAGCCGCTGACCAACCTCGACGCGAAGCTGCGCGAAGAGCTGCGCGTCGAACTGCGCGAGCTTGCGCGGCGGCTCGAAACGCCGGTGCTGTGGGTGACGCACGACGCTGCGGAAGCCTTGTCGATGGCCGACCGAGTCGCTGTGCTCTCGCACGGCCGCATCCTGCAGCTCGACACGCCGCGCACGGTGTACCTGCGGCCCGCTTCTCCGCTCGTGGCGCGCCAGCTCGGTTCGCCGCCGATGAACCTGATCGAAGTGCGGCGCGACGAGGCCGGTTGGCGCCTGCCGAACGGTGAGTTGTGCGCCGCCGCAGCCAGCGATGCACCGCGCGAAGCCTTGCTCGGTTTTCGCCCCGAGCACGTGCGGCTCGACGGCGGCGCGAGCGAGGCCCTGGTCGAGCTCGTCGAACACCTCGGTCCACAGCAGGTCGTCGTGCTGCGCTGGGGCGGCGCCAGCGTGCACGCGGCGGTTCCTTCGAACGTCGAGGTGGCGGTCCACCAGCGGGTGCGTCCGAGCGTCGCTGCGGAGCACTGCCTCGTTTGGCGCCGTACAACCATCCAACCATGATCCACCACGTCGTCCTGCTCAAGCTTCGCCGCGACACCACGCCGCAGCGCGTCAAGGAAGTCTTCGCCCAGATCGGGAGCATGAAGGCGCACGTCCCGGGGCTGAAGAGCTACCACCACGGGCCGTACTCGTCGCCCGAAGGACTCAACAAGGGCTTCACGCACGGCTTCACGATGACGTTTGACAACGCGGCGTCGCGCGACACGTACTTGTGGCACCCGGAGCACGAAAAGGTCAAAGCTGCAGTGCTCGAGTGTTTGGAGGGCGGACTCGACGGTGTCGTAGCGTTCGACTTCGAGAGTTGAGGAGCGCGCCGCGCGCGCAGGAGTCAGGCGATGAACACGGCACGAAACGACCTCGCGCGACACCTGACGTTAGCGCTGCTGCTGGCGAACGCGGCGCACGCCGGAGCGCAGCTGGAGTTCGAGCGACTCCAGCTCTCGAGCGACTTCACTTGCGAAGGCGCGAATTTCGGCGACCTCAACCGCGATGGCGCGGTCGACATCGTGGCGGGTCCTTACTGGTACGCCGGACCTGAATGGAAGACGCGCCACGAGCTCTACGAGCCGAAGACCTTTGACCCGCTCGCGTACTCGGACAACTTCTTCGCCTGGTGCGAGGACTTCGACGCGGACGGCTGGCTCGATGTTTTGGTGGTCAGCTTCCCGGGCAAGGAGGCGTACTGGCTGCGCAATCCTCTGGGTGACGCGGCTCGAAGAGCGGCTCACTGGGAGCGTTTCGCGGTGCACGCGAGCGTCGACAACGAGTCGCCGGCCTTCGTCGACCTGACCGGCGATGGTCGGCGCGAACTGGTGTTCCACACCGCGGGGCAGTTCGGCTGGGCGAGCCCAGATCCGCGCGACGTGCGTGCGCCGTGGCGCTTCCAGGCCTTGTCGAGCGCGTTGCGCATCGGCCCGTTCACGCACGGTTTGGGAGTAGGGGACCTCAGCGGCGATGGCCGCGCCGACGTGCTCTGGCGCGAAGGCTGGTACGAGCAACCCGCGCAGCTCGACGGCGCGCTGTGGAAGTTTCACGAATTCAAGTTCTCCGACCGCGAGGGCGGCGCGCAGATGCTCGTGTTCGACGTCGACGGCGACGGAGACAACGACGTGGTCAGCTCGCTCGCGGCGCACCACTTTGGTCTGTCGTGGTTCGAGAACGTGACGGAGGGCGGCGTTCGGTCGTTGCGCGAGACGCGCCTGATGGACGACGAGCCCGCCGACAACCCGCACGGAGTGTGCTTCGGCGAACTCCACGCGCTCGCCGCGGCGGACATCAACGGCGACGGGCTGCTCGACGTGGTGACGGGCAAACGCTGGTGGTCGCACGGTCCGCAGGGTGATCCACAGCCGGGTTCGACGGCGCAGACGTACTGGTTCGAGTTGCAACGTGGAGCGAGCGGCGTGTCGTTCGTGCCGCACCTTGCGAGCGACGACTGCGGCGTGGGTGTGCAGGTCGTCGCCGGCGACGTGAACAGCGACGGACGCGCCGACATCGTCGTGGGCAACAAACGCGGGGTGTTCGTGCTCGCGCAACGCGCGCCGGACGCGCAGCGGGAGGCCCGCGAACCGACGCTGGATTTCGAGGACGGCGACCTGCGCGGCTGGAAGATCGAAGGCGACGCGTTCGTCGGCCAGCCGGTGCGCGGCGACACGGTGAAGGCCCGCGGACGCGAGGCGAGTGCGCACGCCGGTGAGTACTGGCTCGGCGGCTATGAGAAACTCGGCGACGACGCGACGGGGACCCTGACCTCGGAAGCCTTCACGGTCCGCGCGCCGTTCGCGAGCTTCCTCGTCGGCGGCGGAGCGCACGCGACCACCTGTGTCGAGGTGCTCGCGGCAGCCGACGGCCGCAAGCTCTTTGCGACCTCCGGCGCCAACTACGAGAGTTTGCAGCGGGTCGTCGTCGATCTGAGCGCGGAACTCGGGCGCGCGATTCGCATCCGCATCGTCGACCAGCAGAAGGGCCACTGGGGCCACATCAACTTCGACGACTTCCGCTTCCACGCCGAACGTCCGACGTTCGAACGGCCGGCCGGAGCGCCGGAGATCCATCCGCCCGATCCGCTGCGCCACGAAGGGTTGCGACCCGAGGAGGCGCGCGCGGCGATGCGTGCCCCGCCGGGGTTCGAGGTCGACCTCGTCGCCGCTGAGCCCGATGTGCACCAACCGATCGCGCTCGCCTTCGATGATCACGGTCGACTTTGGGTGGCCGAGGCCTTCGCTTATCCCAATCGCGTTGCGGGCGACAAGGGACCTGACGACATCGTCGTGTTCGAGGACACAGACGGCGACGGCGCGTTCGAGAAGCGCACCGTGTTCGCGAGCGGCCTCAACCTCGTCAGCGGTCTCGAGGTCGGCTTCGGCGGCGTGTGGGTCGGCGCGGCGCCGTACCTGCTGTTCATCGCCGATGCGAACGACGATCTTGTTCCCGACGGGCCGCCGAAGGTGCTGCTCGACGGCTGGGGCTACGAAGACACGCACGAAACCCTCAACGCGTTCACGTGGGGCCCCGACGGTTGGCTCTACGGTTGCCACGGCGTGTTCACGTACTCGAACGTCGGCAAGCCCGGCGCGAGCGATGCGGAACGCGTGAAGCTCAACGCTGGCGTGTGGCGTTTCCATCCGCAGCGCCACGAGTTCGAGGTCTTCGCCTGGGGCACGTCGAATCCCTGGGGCATCGACTTCGACGCCAACGCTCAGGCGTTCATCACCGCCTGCGTGATTCCGCACCTCTACCACGTCGTTCAGGGCGGGCGTTTCGAGCGCCAGGCCGGCGAGCACTTCGACAAGTACGTGTTCGCCGACATCAAGACGATCGCCGACCATCGCCACTACGTCGGCGGCGATCCGCACGGCGGCAACCTGCGTTCGGATGCGGCGGGCGGCGGGCACGCACACTGCGGCTTGGCGATCTACAACGGCGCAAGCTGGCCGGCGCAGTACCGCGGCGGTCTGTTCTTCGGAAACGTGCACGGCAACCGCATCAACCACGATCGCGTCGAGCGCAAAGGCTCGGGCTTCGTCGGCAAGCACACGGACGACTTGCTCCTCGCGAATGACCGCTGGTTCCGCGCCATCAACTTCAAGGAGGGGCCGGACGGCGCGCTTTACTTCATCGACTGGTACGACCGGCAGGCGTGCCACTGGACCGAGAACGAGCGCTGGGATCGCACGAATGGCCGCATCTATCGGCTGCGCTACGGCGAGCGCGCGCGCGAGGCAGATTGGCGGCTGTCGAGCGCGAGCGGCGCGGTCAGCTCCGCGAACCTCGCGCGCGCGCTCCGCGCCGACGAAGCGTCCTTCCGACGGGCGCGCCGGCAACTTCAAGAAGGCGGCGCCTCCGGTGAGCTCGAAGCCGCGGTGCGCGAGCTCGATGCGTCGAGCGCCGAGCAGATGCTCCGTGCGTTGTGGGCTGCGCACGCCGCCGGTCAGTTCGACGAACGCGCCGCACGCCGCTCCTTCGCCAGTCCGCACGAGTACGTGCGCGCCTGGAGCATCCAGCTCGAGCTCGAGGACAAGCGCGTTTCCCCCCAGGTGCTCGCTGAGTTGGAACGTCTGGCGCAAGACGATCCCTCGCCCGTCGTGCGCCTGTACCTTGCCTCCGCTCTGCAGCGACTTGCGTTCGAGTCGCGTTGGGGCGTCGCCGAACGGCTCGCGCGACACGCCGAGGACGCCGACGACCACAACATCCCGCTGATGCTGTGGTACGGCGTCGAGCCGCTCGTCGCGCTCGATCCGGCGCGCGCGCTGAAGCTCGCGCGCGAAGCGCAGATCCCCAAGCTCGCGCAGTTCATCGTGCGGCGCGTGGCGGCGGACGCACGACTGCACGCGGCCCTGGTCGAGGCGCTCGCGGGCGAACTCGAGCCCGCGCAGCTCGAGAGCATGCTCGACGAGACGGCGCGCGAGCTCGACAAACAACGTGGCCTGCGCGCGCCCGCGCCCTGGTCCGAGGCGTGCGCCAAGCTTTCCAAACACGAGTCGGCGCGCGTGCGCGAGCTCACCGCTCGCGTCGCGTTGCACTTCGGCGATCCCGCGCAGGCGCCCTCGCTGCGCGAGCGCGCGTTGGATCGGTCCGTCGCCGCCGCCGAGCGCGAGCAGGCGCTCGACTTGCTCTCGCGCCTGAACGACCGAGAGCTGCCGTCGATCCTGCGACGCCTGCTGTCCGACGCGGCGCTGCGCGGGGCGGCTGTGCGTGCGCTGGCCGAGTTCGGCGGCGACGAGGACGCGCGCACGCTGCTCTCGATGTACGCGACCCTCGAGGCGACCGAGCGCCGCGACGCGCTCGCGACGCTCTCGTCGCGCGCCTCGTTCGCGCGCCAACTCGTCGACGCTGTCGAGTCCGGCAGCGTGCCGCGCGCCGCTCTAGGCGCCTTTGTGGCGCGCAAGATCGAAAACCTCGGCGACGAGGCGCTCAACGCGCGGTTGCGCGAGGTGTGGGGCGCGGTGGGGCGCACTTCCGAGGAGAAGCGCGCTCGGATCGAAGCGCTCAAGGCCGAACTCGGGCTGCAGCTCGCCGCTGCCGACCTCGCGCGCGGCCGCGAAGTCTTCGCGCGCACCTGTCAGCAGTGCCACACGCTGTTCGAAGTGGGCGGCAAGGTCGGGCCCGACCTCACGGGCGCGAACCGCTCCGACCTCGAGTACCTCTTGTCGAACATCGTCGATCCCAACGCTGTCGTCGGCCGCGACTACCTCGCCACGCTGGTGTGGACGCACGACGGGCGGCTGGTGAGCGGCGTGGAGCGCGGCAGCAACGACTCGACAGTCGTGCTCGTCACCGAGAACGAGACCGTGCACATCGCACGCGAGGAGATCGAGCGGATGCGCGTGAGCGAGCTCTCGACCATGCCCGAGGGACTGCTCGAGACCTTGAAGCCGGACGAAATCCGCGACCTCGTCGCGTACTTGCAGAGCCCGTCGCAGACGTTGCTGCGAGCGAGCCCGGCGACGGCGCATCAGTTCTTCGACGGCCGCACGCTCGCCAACTGGACCGGCGCCGACTGTTGGCGCGTGGAAGATGGCGAAATCGTCGGCAGAACGTCAGGGCTCGCGCACAACGAGTTCCTCAAGTCGAGCCTCGAGCTCGGCGACTTCGACCTTCGCTTCGAAGTGCGGCTGGTCGCCGACGAGGGCAACTCCGGCGTTCAGTTCCGCAGCCGAGTCGTCGACGGCGGTGATGTCGCCGGCTACCAAGCCGACATCGGACCGGGTTGGTGGGGCAAGCTCTACGAAGAGCACGGCCGCGCCGTGCTGTGGGGCAAGGATCACGAAGGCGCCGTCGTGCGCGACGGCTGGAACCACTACCGCATCGAGGCGCGCGGCTCGCTGGTGCGCACCTGGATCAACGACCAGCCGTGCGTCTACCTCGACGACCCGCAGGGCGCGCGCCGCGGCATCGTGGCGCTGCAGTTGCACTCGGGCGGACCGACCGAGATCCGCTTCCGCCGCTTCGAGCTGCGTGTGCTCGAGTGAGGCGCGCGCGCGGCGCCTCGTGGGTTGATTCGAGACTTCGCCGCACACCTCCCGCGCCTCGCCGCCCCCCGCGGCGTTGCTCCGGTTCGGCGACCTATTCAGGTCGCCCGAGAATCCTCGCGCCTTGCGGGGAGCGCCGAACCACCTGACATCTGCAGCGGACTTTCGAATCAACCCACTAGAGCACGCCTCGCAACTTGAAGATCGTTTCGAGCGCGGTGACGCCCAGCGATTCGCTGCGCGCTGCGTTGAGCGCGGTCGCAAGCAGTCGCGCGAGCCGCTCCGGGCTCTGGAAGTACTCGGCGGCCTCGAGCGTCTGCTGGTTGAACTTGCCGCTGGCTTTCAGCGCCGCGAGCACTTCCTCGCGGTCCATGGCCTTGATGCGCTTCGTGGTCGCGTAGTCGAAGGCTGCCCCCCAGTCCTGCCGCAGGGCGTTCAGGAAGTGCTGGCCAAACGGGCCGTCGGTCGGCGCAGCAGCGGACGCCGGTTCCACCTCCCACCCGGCCGCTGACCACAGGGGAGGCTCCAATCGGACCCTCTCCATCTCGAGTCCTTTGGCGTGGGCTGCGCGCCACGCTTCGGCGAGTCGGACGGCGAGTTGTTCGGGGTCCGTGCAGTTGTGGGCGATTCCGAGCGAGCTGGGGTGCACCGTGGCGTGCTTGACGAGCGCGTCGCAAACGCCCGGGTGATCGAGCGCCTTGAACTCCTGCGTGACCGCGTAGCCGAACGGCGTGCCGCCCCATTCCTTGCGGAGTGCACGCACGAACTTCGCGCCGTACGTGTCGAGGTTCGCGTTGGCCTTGGCCTTCGCCTTCGGCGGCCGCTCGCGCTTGTCGGTCTTGGGCGGCAGCTCGATGTCAGCCGGATTCCAATGCGCCCAGTCCGCCTGCAGTCTGCGCCATGACTGCGCGAGCTCCCGGGCCAACTCGTCGGGATCGTCGACCGTCGCGAGCCGCTTCAGCGTGCCGAAGTCCGCGACGGCGAGCTTGCGCAACTGTTCGATCAGTTGCGCGCGCTCCATTGCTTTGATGCGCTTGAGTGTGGCGTAGTCGAACGGCGTTCCGCCCGCGCGCTCGCGCAGCGTGCGGAGGAAGCGCGCGCCAAAGGACTCCGTGGGCTCCGGGGCACTCATGCCACCAAGCTACGGCAGATTTCCGCGGAGGTTGCGGCGAGCGGCGCGCTCGGGGCTTGGCACACCTCGAAAAAGCGCGCGAGGCCCGCGGCGATGGTTCGCCGCGGGCCTCGCCCAGTAGCAACTGCAGTAGCAACTGCAGTAGCAACTGCAGTAGCAACTGGAGTCAGCGTCAGCTCAGCGCGCGCCGAGCACGCGGGCGTAGCGGAAGTAGACCTCGAGGCACAGCACGCCGAGCGCGGTGGTGTACACGCGTCCGCCGGCGTAGCCCCACGGGTCGACCTTCGCGTCCCACGAGCCCTTCTCGTCGCCTTCCTTGCGCTGCGACTTCACGACCGCCTGCTCCATGGCCGTCTTCCACTTCGCCCAGTGCGGGTCGCCCATCTGGTACATCGCGTACGAACCGTAGTACCAGTAGTAGAAGTCCGTGCCTTCCTTGGCCTTGGGGTCCGCGTCCCACTTGGGCAGCGCCTTGGCCATCAGTTCGGCGTGCTTCTCCATCATCGGCGTGGTCTTGGGGTCTTGTCCCATGAACACGCGGCAGAGCAAACCGACGGCCGTCATCGACTCGCCGCGCTGCTCGTTGAAGTGGTCGTTGATGCGCGTCACGCGCGAGCTGGGGGTGCCGACCGCGTCGTAACCCACACGGCCCGTGCTGGTGTCCGTCGCTTCGTCGATCCAGGTCAGCGCGCCCGCGAACGACTCCTTGTCGATCTTGAGCTTGGCTTCTTCGGCGCTCTTGAGCGCGAACACCATCCAACCCGTGACCGACGTGTCGTTCTCGCCGGTCGGCGGCTGCGAGTAGCGCCACGCGCCGTACGGATTGCGCGCGCTCATGATGAACTCGACGGCCTTTTGGGCCGAGCCCTTCAGCGCGGGCGACTGCGAGAAGTAGTACGCCTCGCACATCGCCAGCGACGCGATCGCGTGGTTGTAGATGAAGGCGTGGCCGATGCGGCCGCCGAACAGGCCGTTGTCGACGTCCTGCTCGTCCTTGAGCCACTTGATGCCGCGCGCGACGTTCTCCTTGTAAGGACCTTCGCGAGTGGTGTTGCCGTCGCCCATGAACGCGAGCAGCGCCAAGCCCGTCATGCCGACGTTGTTCGACTCTTCGCCGACGTCCGAGCAGGTGGTGGGCCCGATCTTGCCGCAGTTCTCGACGTAGTCCTTGGCCTTCCAGACGCCTTCGGCCGACTGGTGCCACTTGAGCCACTCCAGGCCGTCCTTGAGCGCCTGCTCGACGCCCGCGCCGCCGCGCGCCTTGAGGTTGCGCTTGCCGCCGAAGCGTCCGCCGAACTTGCCGCCGGCGCCGCCGCCGATGCCGATCACATCGTTGAAGGCCTTGCTGTCGAAGGGCGAGTCCGCGCTGAAGTCGGGGTCACCGACCACCGACTCGGCGTCTTCGTTGGTGTCTTCCTCGTTGTGGTCCGAGACTTCCGCGTCCTTGAGGACCGGCTCTTCGGTCGGCTCTTCTTCGAGTTCCTCCGGCTCCTCTTCCGGCGGGTCCTCGAAGACTTCTTCGGGCGCCTGGTCGAGCGTCGCCTTGATCTCGGTCGTCGGGGTCCTGGAGAACTTGTCCCACGGGATGGCCATGCAGATCAGCACGATGATCACGTGCGCTGCCGCCGAGATCGCCAGCCACGGCGCCCGGCCCATCCAGTCGTAAAGGACGTCGTTGAACGTCTGCTCACGCTCCCAGGGCTTGGGCAGCGAGGTCTCCAGGTTGAGGTTGGCTAGGTCGGACTGCTCGTTGGCCATCGATTCGCTCCGATGCGCGCCGGGAGGGCTCGCCAGGGCCCGAAAGGGCCGCGGCGGACGTCCCCAGGCGGGGCGGAAGGCTGCAAGAGGGGGTGGGTCAGTGTCGGCCCGGCTCGGACTTGCCCGGCGGGGGCAAACCGAGCGTGGGCCGACCGGGGGCTAACGCAGGGCTTTCAGGGGGGTTCAGAGTATATCCACGTCGCCGCGCTGGTCGACGCTGTGGAGCAGGCGAGAACCTGCGACTCAGCGCTCCGCCGTCTGGCCGAACATCTCCGGCGGCCAGACGTAGGCGCCCTCGAGCATCTTGGTGAGCTCGCGGTCGCGTCGATACTGCCCCTGGCTCGCCAGTAAACGTCGGCGGATCTGTTCTTGCGTCCGTGCGGTATCGAAGTCGAGCATGGGCTCGGCGCGCTTGACGCTGGCCAGGACGACGAAGCCGATCAACTCGCCGTCGCGCCGCTGCCCGATCGGCGCGCTGATGTCGCCGGGGGCGGCCGTGGCCAGGAATTCGTACACCTCGGGCAGGGCGGTCTCGATCTGCTTGAGCGCGAGCCCGCGTTCCCAGCCGTCCTTGGCCTTGGTCAGCGCCTGCGAGCGCTCGCGCACCAATTCGGTGAACGGCCGGCCGGCGCGCGCCGCCGCCACCGCGTCCTCGGCCTTGGCCTTGGCCGCCGCCACGCCGCCGGAACTCTCGGCGGAGATGAACAGGTTCTGGAAGTCGACGGTGCCGGGGGCGAGCTCGGTGAGCGGGGCGCGCTCGAATTCGAACAGGATCCGCCCCGGGCGCATGTAGCGGTCGACGGTCAGGCGGCCGGTCGACTTGGGCTGCTGGCCCTCGACGGCCATGCCCCACAGCTGGGCGTACACGCCGCGCTGGGTCATCTCGCGCAGGCCGGTCGGGTCGAGGTTGCTGCGCCGGAGCTGCTCGCCCAGGTCGACGATGCCGCCCGAGGCCTTGATGTTGCTCTGGATCTCGTCGTCGACGTAGCGCTTGATCAGCGCCTCCTCGTAGCCCAGTTCGCGCCCGCCCTGCTCCATCAGCAGTTGCCGCACGCGGCCCGCGAAGGTCTCGCGGAACGCTCGGTCGCGCTCCTGCGGCGTGGTGTACGGCCGGTTGTCGCGCCGCAGGTCGTCGACGAAGTCGCGGAACGTGACCACCTGGTCGTTCACGACGAACTGCACGTGGTTGATCGACTGCGGCTGTTGTGCATCACTGCGCCGCGGTTGCGCCGGCGCAGGGGCGTCCTGCGAGGGAGTCGCGGGAGCAGCCGTGCCTTCGCCTTGCTGCGGCGCGGGCGGCGCCTGGACGGCTTGAAGTGCGGCCAGCAACAGGGCGAGGTGTGCCATGGCGCGCGATTGTCGGCGCGGGCGCGTCGCGCGGTCAAGGCGCCTTACCGCGCCGCGCCCGCGCGCGGTCCGGCGAGCAGTTGGTCGAGCCAGCGCGCCGAGGCCAGCGGCTCGCGGTGGCGCGGCGGGATGACGAGGTGCGCGACGCCGGTGCGGATCGGGCGGAAGTCGACCTTGCTGCCGGCGAGCGCGTGCTCGAGCGCGACGCGGTCCTTGAACTCGAGCACGTACACGTCGCCGCGGTGGCAGATGCGCGTGAGGCCGAGGTTCGTGGCGAGCGCGCGCAGGCGGAAGCTCTCGAGCAACGCGCGGGCCTCCGGCGGCGGACGGCCGAAGCGGTCGCGCAGCAGCGACTCGACCTCGGCGGCGCTCTCGTCGGAGTGGATCGTCTCGAGCTGGCGCAGCACTTCGAGCCGCGCCTGCTGCGTGGGGATCCAGGTCTCCGGCAGGAAGGCCTTGAGGCCGAGTTCGAGCTCGACGCCCGCCGAGAGTTCGGCCTCGGTCGCCTCGCGGTCGGGGCCCAGGCCCTGGCGCACGCGCTCGACGGTCTGCTTGAGCAGGCGGCAGTACAGGTCGTAGCCGATCGCGGCGATGTGCCCCGATTGCTGCGGGCCGAGGATGTTGCCGGCGCCGCGCAGCTCGAGGTCCTTCATGCTGATCGCGAAGCCCGCGCCGAGGTGGTGCATCTCCTCGAGCGCCTTCAAGCGATCGCGCGCGATCTGCTGCATGGGCTTGAGGGGGTCGACGAGCAGGTAGCAGTACGACTTGTGCCCGCCGCGTCCGACGCGCCCGCGCAACTGGTGCAGCTCGCTCAAGCCGTAGTGATCGGCTTCGTCGATCAGAATCGTGCCCGCGGCCGGGATGTCGAGCCCGTTCTCGACGATCGTCGTCGACACGAGCACGTCGACGTCGCCGCGCGAGAAGGCGTCCATCACCTCGTCGAGCTCCTTGGCGTTCATCTGGCCGTGCCCGATCGCGTACGAGCACTCGGGCACACGCTCCTGGAGCGAGCGCGCGAAGGCGTGGATCGAGCTCACACGGTTGTGCAGCACGAAAGCCTGGCCGCCGCGGTTCTTCTCGCGCAGCAGCATCTCGCGCACGAGGTCGGGGTTGTTGCGGTCGACGATCTTCGTCTCGATCTCCTGGCGGCCCGGCGGCGGCGTGGTGAGCGAGCTGATGTCGCGCACGCCGGCGAGCGACATGTGCAACGTGCGCGGGATCGGCGTCGCCGAGAG
>Ga0169931_10002196_pt1 | contig 31930 bp, 14 predicted proteins | sample Kivu_15m_20L_FD_129675 | JGI IMG/M metagenome (GOLD analysis project Ga0169931, IMG submission 129675) | Freshwater microbial communities from Lake Kivu, Western Province, Rwanda to study Microbial Dark Matter (Phase II) - Kivu_15m_20L... | ecosystem: Environmental > Aquatic > Freshwater > Lake...
TAACGATGTCTTTTTATTGAGAAACTGGCTGTTTTTATGCAAACTCAAGTGGCTATCGTTAACATTCAGACTTAGTTTTTTGTTCGATTTCATATTTTTCAGCTCTAACGATGTCTTTTTATTCAGAATATTTTTTTAACTTTTACTTTTCTGAACTTTTTAGAGCCTTTTTTGTTTTTATACTTTTTTCATCTTTTTAATTTTTGATCTATATTGCTGTTTTTTAGTATTTTTTGCATTATTTTTTATTATCATTTTTTTTAAATTTAAATTTGATAAATGTGTTTGTATTCAATATTTGATTTGTTTTTATTATTTACTGTTCTTGTATTTTTTATTATACAAATACTTAAAAATTTTATAAATATAATTTTGATCGATTATCTAGCTATTTTTATTTCATTTTGTTTTATGTGTCTTTTTTACTATTATCATAAATTTAATTTTTTCTAAGGTTATTACACTTTAACTTTTTTTATTAACATATTCTTTATATATCTTTTAGACAATTATTCTCTTTAAATTTTGTAGATATCTGATGAATTTTACTCTTACTTGGCAATACTTATTTTTTTTAAGAAACTAAATTCTATTTCTTTTTAAAAGATATTTTTATATTATTGAAATTTTATGCGCATTTTGATAGATTTCTTCTTTATGTTTTATTTGTATAATTTAATCCATTATTAGATGTTAAAGAATTATACTTAAAAGTTCTTTGACTTTCGTTTGCTATCTATTGAGATGCACGATCATTATTTGATTCAAGTCCTATATTATTTAAATTTGTTAAATTGATCGACTAAGGCTAAATTATATTAATTTTTTTATTTTTTTAAGGCGAATCTTTTTTGAATCGACTTGATGATTTTCTATATGTTGATGGGTTTTGTGTTTTTTGATGAAAACGAGGCGAACCTGAGTATTGAAAATTCGATAAATTTTATTATTATTATGGTAAATTATTGCAGCAATAGCATCTTCTTCCATGATACTATAAATTATCAAAACAAATACCTTTGTCTTTTACACTATGTAGACTTTATCTGCTGTTTCTATTGGACTTTCGATTAGTATTCTACCGTTTATTTTTATTAATATTTTTGATTGGCCTTTATAGAAAAGGGTTAAGGGAGAAAGTATAGCGATTTTTTGACAAACTCTAGTTATTTTTATCCAAATTGTCATTTATCAAATTTAGTACTAATTCACAGATTGAAACTCCGTACTCACCTGAATAAAGACTTTATTTGTTTAAATAGCCATTAGAAAAGTTTTTTTAAATGCTGAAATCAACTTGATTTTCTTTAAATGATGCATCAGAAACTATATGCCATTCATATATAGATGACGATTATTTCATTTTTCGGATTATTTCTTGTTAAATCTTAGCATATTTAGATGGATGAACTTTGATGATTAGTTTAGAATGGTCAAGCTTCAGCGAAGTGAGTTCTGACAGAAAACTATATTAGAAAATTTTTACATTTGTTCCATAATTTAGAAATATAATCAAAAATATCACAGTATGGTTTAATTAAAATATTTTTTGCATATTTTTTCAAATCAAAAGCAGTTTGCTTCTATTTTAGTTTTAAAATTTCTGCATATTTGACAGGTGAACTCGCAATCTTTACAGCCATCGCAACAGCAAGGCACAAAAGCAAGTATGGGTCCACTAACTAAAAACAGAAAGCAGGACCAGGCAAGGGTGGCCTTTCCGATGGTGCGGTAAACATGATTAGGAGTATCTCTATTACATGCCATGCATTTTGAAACATCGCCCAAAACTGAAATATTCTTTATAGTTGCTTTTTATTGAATTATAACTGTTTGCGGTGGAGCCATGAAGGGAGGCGGCGGCGCAAAGTAGGGAAGGGCTGGAGGATTATTGTTTACGATGTATGGGTTATATGCCATCTTCTATGTTTCACTCAATATTAATATAATGAGAAATGCGATCATCGCAAACAATCGGTTCAAAATTTAAAGAAAAAGACATAGTCAGCAAAAATAAAAACCATCGATAAATAAAAATCAGCAACTTTTGGATTCATCAATTAAAGAATAGTATTTTGTAAGTGCGAGTCCACCAATTAAGAAGCGTCCTTTGAAAGAGATCAATTTATCCTCTTCAAAAAAAAGAAGTATGACATAATAAAGAAGATCCTCTACAGATAGTGCAAGGAGATACGTAGTTAGCATATAATCAAAAAAATCATTAAGAAAATTAGTGACTGATCATAACTAGTCAAACAAGGTACTGCTTTCTGCCAATTTTAGGACTCAAAGTATAAATCTCAAAACATCGCAGGATTATATCTAAGACCAAAGAAAATCGATTATTAAATTGTAGGAACTCAAAAGATCATTTGAATAGAATAGATCATAAATGACTTTGGGTATAAATATCAGATACAAATATGAAAGCAAATAAAAAGTCAAAGATATGTCTCCTCAAAAGAAAGTTTTCCGAATAAAACCTCGGCCTTTAAATGGTTATATACAATTTATCAGAGGAAATTTATAAACGCAAACTTTTTTAGTAGGTTTTGACTTCAACTATTTGCGAAGATTAGCTGCTTAATAGATAGATCAAATAGTCGACTTTTCTCACTACAAGATTCTTTAAAGTGTAATTTTGTGCACTCTAGATATCTTAACAGATTTAAACAACCCGAACGCTAATTCTTTGCTTATGTAATACTCCGCTCTCTACTTTAAATTGTTTTAAAAAAACATCATGGAAGTCATTGTGGCTCATTATTTTATGAAAAAATCACAAAAATCAATCATTCTTATATTTGTCTATAGCCGAATATTCTTCTTTTTGCTTTTTCAACTGTCACAAAAATAACTTTTGAAATCGTCTCAAAATATTTTACTAGAAATTTTAAGTTTAATCATTTCTGCGACTAAAATGGTTTACAAAGTAAAATTGATATCTATTTCAGACTAGAGAGGAAGCTGGTAAGCAAAAAATTAACAGCAATAGTTCCGAAGTATTCAAAATACTTAAGGTTATAAGCTAGCTCAAAAAGCAAATTTCGAGCATATAAGGTAAAATAAATATATTAGTTGAAGCCTGTCAATCATTTAGCTAGGTGACTTAAATAATAAAAGAATTTTCTCCCTTTCAATAAGGATTCGATTTTCACGGTCTAGATTTGTAGTATCTCGCGCAGATATAAATCGCCATTTCTTGGTAGTATTTCAATGTCCCTCCAATCCCTTACCTGCCTAGCAAACTTATAAATCGCAAATACACTCTTGTCCTGGGACTTACCAACATATTAATAAAATTTTCAACCCCACAAAAGTATGTAGTATTCAGGCCTTACCTAATATAGTTTCTATCTCGTATGGCTTTACTGTTCGAAATAGTAGTTTTTGCAAATGAATCAAAAATCGACACTGATTTTATTTTAGATTCGATCTAAAATAACTAAAACGTAATCAGCTACAGACTTTACAAAGATCATCTTTGCTTCAGAAACGGCACTATGAAAAAAGATTTGACTAGATTCGGTAGATAGACAGAAAAAATTCTATTAGTCGTAGCTTAGGGTTCAGAATAATCTCAAGACAAAGGATCTATTGCAGTGAAGCCATTCAAATAGAATACAAATGATCGAGAGTTGATTAAACTTGCCTAAAGACTTGAAAACTTAGTTCGTTAATAGCCTGAAGACATAGTAAGAATGCTATCGTGTCACATGGCTAGTCTATAGAACATATAATAAGTTGAGTAGTATCCCACTATCGAAGAACTTAACTAGTGATCTTTGCTTAAATCTAATTTATTTAGTGAACAGTATTGTTTTGAGTATCTAAAATATTATTAAATATGGAAAGTGCAATAATCGGCAGAAGCAAGACTCTAGCTCAAGGATTCCTCAATTTTGTAAATCAAGCGGTCAATCCATACCACGCTACTCAGTATTTTACAAATCATCTACATTCTCAGGGCTTCTCCTAGCTCAAGGAAGCAGAGAACTGGAGTCTTTAAGCAGGTAAAAAATATTATTTTACACGCAATTATACAACGCTAATTGCTTTCACGATCGGACAGCGATTCGATCCTAACAACACGGGTTTCAAACTTGTTGGAGCACATACCGACAGTCCTTGCCTGAAACTCAATCCTGTCTCCAAAACTTCTTCTAAAGGGATTTAGCAATGCTCAGTCGGATTGTACGGAGGCGGTCTATGGCATACTTGGTTCGATCGAGACCTGCTAGTTGGAGGAAAAGTAGTTTTTTAGAGAGATGGCAAATACAGCTCAAAATTATGGAAATCATCCTCGCCGCTTTTAAAAATACCCAATCTGGCTATTCATCTATGTGATCATTTGAAAGGATTTTAGCCTAACAAGGAGACTCATATTCGTCCTGTTTTAGACAGTCACGCAGTTAGAGAAAAGCTTCAAAAACAGCTATAAGAAGAAGGAAAAATTTTTAGCAAACACAACTCAGGAATAGTAAAGCAGATATCCGATTAACTCAAAGTATCTCCTAAAAACATAATTGATTTCGATTTGTACTTTGCAGATGCACATCCTAGCCAGCTTGTTGGACTTAATCAAGATTTTATCAGCTCACCTCGCATCGATAACCTTTTTTCTTCATACCACTGTAGTTACTTTTTTACAAAGCTCTCATGGCTCTCGCTTAAATTGAAAATAAAGGGACTTTTGTGAACATGACTGCTCTATTTGATCACTAGTAGTGTGGCTCGACATCTGCTCATGGAGCAGGTTCAAACATCGTAACCCAGACACTGCAACGCATTTACAAAATATTGACTAAACAGCATATTGTAGGCTCGGACAGCTTCTAAAAGACTATGCAACGTTCTTTTCACATTTCAGCTGACATGGCTCACGCTGTTCATCCCAACTATGCAGACAAACATCAGCAAAATCACGCTGTAGGTATCAATCGAGGTATAGTAACGAAGCTTAATCACAATCAACGATATGCTTCAGATGTCGTCTCGAGTTCAATACTAAAAATACTGGCTTAAAAAGCTTAGGTACCGCTTCAATAGTTCGTGGTCAGAAACGATTCTCCGTGTGGATCTACAATAGGGCCTATAGTAGCCTCAAGTACGGGCATAAAGACAGTGGACATTGGAGCACCGATGTGGGGAATGCACTCGATCCGGTAGACATGCGGAATCCTAGATGGTGTCTACTATCACGATATTTTCAAGTCATTTTACCGAGACTACGAAAGCATAAGCCATGATTTAATGAGTGATTGATAGACTGCAAGGGTAGCAGAATTTCATTTTCTATAATTTTAAATATGGAAGGCTAAATGCGAATAATTGATATCGCTGCTAAGGAAAAGGCGCCCAAGGTCACTTTCAAAGTCAAAAAAGACAAGGAACTGCTCTAAGATTAGTAATTTCCGATTAAGTCATAACAATAGCAATAGCAACCTCAGTCAGACACGAAGACACTTAAATAACATCTGAGCTATCAGGTCAAATTTTTGATAAACTAAGACCCTAAAAAAAGTCGCTTTCTTCATTCCAAGTTAGTAGTAATTTAAAAGCTATCATGCTTACTAACTGTCCTTATATTTTTTCTAAGTGTATGCAAGACTGAACTTGACAAACTAGGTGGTGATAAAAACAAACTTAACTCTGTGTACATAATGAACACGATTTCTATCTGTGTAGGCGCGTTGATGTTGGTTATTCTTTTGCGCTACATAAGTCTGTTTTAACTTCAGTACGAACAAAATAAAGTGTATGTCGGTAAATCAAAAAACTAATGGAAAATCACTATGTTTCTGAAATGGTCCGGACAATTACCCATGATACTGCTCTAGTATCTGCTTATCCTGCCACACCCAGTTTCTTTTTTGCAGGGATATACTTTCACTCTTTTTCAAACATATGATTAGATATACCTCACTCATTCCTATAACGACCTTCTATCGATTCTAATCATCTTCAAAGTTTACATACTGATCAGGTCTCTGGTCAACATTACTGGGTATTCATCTCCTCGAGCGTCCAGACTCTGCCAGCAAAACGGCTTTGAACACAATACGCTTTTTATTATCAAGTGTATACTTAACTAAAATCCTCTTTTCGCCATAGCTACCAATTTCTTCATTTACATTATCTTATTTGGATATGCTCTTAGATTGTCCTAGGGTATGCTGCATCTCTACAACGCTGGCTTATATACTGGTTTTTAAACTTACTAAAACTGTTTTTGGTGTATATTTTGCACTATGTCTACTGTCGGATATGGGGACTATTACCCTAAAACGCTGCCTGGTAGGTTTATTATTCTTATTACTGCAATATGTGGAGTTCTTCTCAGTTCTCTTCTTATAGTTTCCTTGAGTCTCTATCTCTAAATGAAACCTGGAGAGTCTAAGTCACACATTACTTTATTGCGACTGCAGTAACAAAAATAACTTTCTGAGTAAGCCTCGCAGGCCCTAGTTTCTACAATCAAACTACAAAAACTTATGAGCCAAAGTGAAGGATACTCCGAGTAGTAGCTGCGAAATTGTTTTTTAAAACTTAAAAACGAAATCGATGCTGTCAAATCGAGAAGCAAACAAATCAAATCGATAGTCGATACCGATAACATGGTTTAGTAAATGAATCGACTTTTTTTCATTCTTAAGGATAACCTTAAGTAAATTTTTCAAGGTCAAGTAAGTCTTCGCAACTAGATAGGAAAAATCTAAGAAATTTAATCAATTAAAATTAGTTTTATTAGGGAAGTTTCGGACATGCTTTCTAAGCATGCCTCAAATATTCAATGATTTTTTTAATTAATAATAATCTACTTCAATCATTCATTGCTTTCTACTTTTTGTAAGAGGTTTTTAATCTGTTTTGAACATTCTTGGAGTTGTAAGCTTGATTTTGCCCTCCATCAGTTGTCTTAGTAAAGGTGCCACCTGGTTTTCAAAAGATATAACTTCTTGGTACACTAGGCTTGTATCGCTCAAAGCTGTCCGATAGCCTTTGATCATTTTGGCGACCAATCTACTTAGTTGCTAGTGAGTGTAGGGTTTTTCAAAATTTATCACTTTTTTTTCAAGAATAGGTATGGTAAGAAGTTTAGATACACAGTATCCTTATGTTATCGGCAGAACTTTGATACCTCTGAACAGATTACTCTAAGGAATTTATCTTAATTTAGCCAAAAATGTCAATTGCACTAAAAGTCTTGAAACTTATGGTTTTTTCCTTAAATTTTATTATTTTTCAATCGACCAGTTGTTATCCAATACTCCAGGAATATCTTTAAAATATTCTATAGTTAAATCTTAGCAACTTTAGCGCCTGCTAACAGAAAATATTTCTGATCCGTTATATGAAGAGTATCTCCCCTTATATAACTACTATATCTTTGAGGTCAACTCAGCTCTATTTTTAGAAACATTGTGCTTGAAGGCAGCTTTTGTTAGATTTTCCTATAATTTGCATTACATTAGAGTGCCTTACAGATACTATTTGATATAGCCAGACCAATCTTTGGCAGCAGATTAAATCGTAGGCTCAAAACCTTGCTTTTTAAAAAATCCTATAGCCGTATTGTCTGCGTAGGTAACAATTGTTTTAATTCCTTTGGCTCGCATTTATTCTATTTAGTGTAAAAGTTACTTTTGAACTAGTCTGCAAGCTTGCTTCCGAGTCCTTTGTTTTTGTATCTATGACCGATAGTCATGAAAACAAGTTCCACAAAGGATTTTGAGCCAAAATGACGAAAACAGATGCCTCCAGTAATGAAACCAAATTGACTGATTTGAATCAGACTGTAATGTCTGCCGTCGAAGAGGAGTCGTGTAATGTATTGTTTGGACATTTTAGGTAGCTGCTCAGTGATAATGCACTTAAACTTTATAAGATCTCTCCATGCCTATTTGGTGCTATTGTTTGATATGAGTGAGTAGCTAGGCATAAGGTCTATATTGATCGAACTCGGATTCAGGGAGGACTGAAAATTCTAATCTGCTTCGTTAGATGAATGTTTCTAGCTGGCTTGTCCAACAAGTTGTCTAAGAGGCAAAAGGGACATTTTGACTTATTAATATAATCGGCAACTATTCTTTTTTTGTATAAATATATGATCTATTCTTACAAATTATCAAATTATTCAAATCAACAGTGTCAACAAAATTACTATAAAAAAACTTAAGGCTGTAGATTTAGAGTAAAGGGGCGTATTGCAGGCATAATTGAAAGGTATTGTGCCTGGCAAACATTGACTTTGGCAAAGAAATTGTAAAGAACATAAATTACATCCCACACATTGATTGCAGTTTCCTTACAACATGAAGTAACCTGGCTCGCAAAATTGACATCCAGATGCAGAGTCAGCAGGTCCTGTGTAGATTACGCAGTTGCTGAAGCCAGTAGACTGGCAGGTGCCGTCCTGAACGTAGTAGCCCGGTTGACATACCTGACATGTGTTGATCGTCAGGCACTAAACGCAGTTAGGTTGATTACATAATGTGCAAGTTCCGTTGGTTATGAATAAAAAATAGCCTGCTTGACAAGTCTGGCACCTTTCTTAGTCTTCGCAGAGGAGACAGTTGGCCTGGCACTGATTCTAACTACAGTTTCCTGCTGTTTTATCTAGAAAGAAGCCCTCCATACAGTACTAGCAAGTTGTTTAGTTTAGGCATAATTCGCAGTTATTCTGACACTGAACTGATGAGCATGCATTTGTTAAGACGCTTTCGTTGTTGGAGACTACCGGGTAGTAGCCGCCATAACATTTTGTGCATATTGACCCTGATGAGCATTGCAGACAATTTGACATATAGGTGTCGCAGAAAAAGCATCGATCATTGCTTTTGAATGGTTGTATTTATTAGCTAGAATTGCCAAAGGGTATAGTTACACAGGTATCACAGTACTCATACTGATTAGAGCAGAGACACAATGGAGCGCAGGGTAAGCAGAAGAAGTATTGCAGAAAGAAGCCAGGGACACAAGAACGGCAAGTACTTGAAGTTTGGTTGTATACTAAGCAGTTGTCGCTAAAAGTGGGTTGAGCGTACAGTATGCACAGAAAAGCAAACAGCAGAATTACTCGCATTCACCAATTATATGATATTTCTGATCAAAAATGAATGATAAAGAAATTTATTTATCAGTTTTTTACAGCAAGTATGCCATAAAATGATTTAAAAAAATTCATTAAAAAAATTATTTTGAGAATATTTTCTCAATAATAAAGAGTCATGCGGGATATAAGTGTTTTAAATTTAGTGTAAAGTTTATAATATTTGTAAATATATACTCGATGCGCGAACAATCAGTTGCCAGCACCGATACGGTATACGATTCCGGTTAAAAATCAAGTAATACACATTACTCTCAGGAAAAGAACGCAGAAGAGACCACTTCTGCTATTTTCCTAGTTCTTTCATTCATCTTCATCATACAGATCCTTTCGACAAACTCGTGAATTCTGACGGTCTCTACTATCTTCCAAACCTCTATCACAGGCAGTTCAAGCTTGTTGATGAACTTATAAGACTGCGACAAGACTTTCCAGAACAAAAAATACTTTTGCCTCGTCCCCATACACCCTGGGACAACCTCATCGACGAAGTCAAACTAAAGGCTAAAGTATTCCAAGAAGTTCTACTGCGTTTATTTAGGTCAAAAAGTTCAAGATAGCCGAACGCAGCCATGTAAGTCGACAGGCCAAACTATAGGTTCAAAGGCAGACCCTCAGAAACTAGTAGCAACATCAATATCATCTCATAACTAACAGTTTTTTAGCTCAGTCAGTGCTGGAGTTCTGGAAAAATCAAAAGAAAGAAACCGAGAGCAAACCACCTCAAGAGCCTATCAAAAAAGAGGAGGAATAGTCTCATAATCCTATAGTGAAGGTACGCCAAGATGATATTTTTGTTGACAGGGAAGACTAGTACTACCCAGAACCTTAACAAAACGATTTGCTTGACGATCTACTCAATTAACCAGTGGTAAACAGCTGTAGACTCAGGTTTAAAAAATGGAGGAGGAAGTCGCCTATTAACAAGCAAAAGTAGAACCACTATCCGACTACATTGCAGCTAACTTTCCTAAACATCAACAGTAACTGACATTAGAGCCTGTATACTCGCTATCTCGACGGGCAGCCTTTAGACGCATTAATGAAAATCTGCGCAAAAGACTAAAAATACGTGACTAAGAGGAGGATTCTGCTAGCAGATCGCTCACTTCTGCCTCAGTTTTGCTTAGCAGTCTGCTCAAATCAGATCTAGAATGCCCGGCCAAGTACTTAGTAGAGCCAGCGCCTGCATGTTAGTGGCATTTTGAGCTATAGAGACAAAGGCAGGACGACAAGTTCTAGCTCAGGTGGTCCAACGAAAAAATGTACAATCTGCTTACTCAGGTAGAGAGCCGGTCTAGATAAAACTAAAATATAATCCAGCCTTTTGGCATTATCTGTGGTAGCTGATGAAAGAGACTACTAGAAAATTTTTGAGAAAAACATAGCGAGCGGAAAATCCTTTCCTCCCTCAATCAAAAGCATTCCTAACTTATAAGTTAAACATCCCAAGCGCTACTATAACGAATTTTTCGACCCAGAGTATGAAGATTTCATTATGCGTTACAACAAAAGAAACATTTTCGACCAGTTTAGCAGTAAAGCCGCAATGTAAGTCTTTCTAACTAAGGATTTTTCCCTAAAATTACTCGCACGACGACTTGTAGGACTCATAGAGCATTACTTGCGGGAAAATATTTGTGCATCCACCCTCTAAAGTTCTCTAGAAATTGGTTTATCGAGTTTCAAGCTACAAGGTGCAGATGGGGGTCAGTGGAAGCATTAGCAGTGTAAATGTAGATTTTAATCGTATGGTAATTATGGCTTTTTTGGTTAAAAAATATATTTCTAACTTTGGCAATGTGTGGAATAATGTGGCTCAATTCGTCACTATGCACCCCATATTTGCCAATCATCATGTTACTCCCGAACTAGTTCAAGAGGTTTACCAAATAATTTCGAAATTTTAGAACCAGCATAGGCTGAGATAAATTGAGCTTTGGGATAAAAAAGTACTGCCTTTTGACTCATACGGTAGTCAGAGTTATCTTGAGTTCAACAAAGATACTTTTCCTCAGCCTACGAAACTACAACCTATGATACCATAATAAACGACCTCAGACGAGTAAGATTTCCAATTTTCTAACTATAGCAGCATCATTCGTCAAACTTATATTGAAGATGACGATAGCTACAATCAACTCGAGTAAGAGTATGCACAATATGCCAAAAAGATCAAGTAGAATGCGCTTGGGCTCAATCTTCAGAGTTATGCATAAGACTTAAAATAAGAGTATAGCAAGATTTGCAGAGTTAAAGGAAAATTCAAAGGAAATGACTCACCTATACCCTATAGGCCAGATTTCAAGCCAGAAGATGATGTAGGAAAGATCAGAGAAGAACTACTGGCAACCTTAAAAGGAGAAATTAAGGTTGGCACTCCCTTCCGTAAGAAAAAGAGTAACTATCTGAATAAATAGATATAAATGAAAAAAATAACTAACTGGTCAAGATTCTACAGGCCCTTCGAAACAAAAACATTCCGCCAACAGGACCGCCTCAAAAACCTACAGATCAGTCTAAAAACTTAAATCCTCCAAGACCGTTACCAGCGCCGGCTGCTCCTGCCGCCAAAGAGGACCCTGCTCGCAAGATAGTACAGCCCTCTCCTGACAAAAAGAGACTGGGAGGACCTTCTAAAAAGGATCGCAAGACCAAGGATGACTAAAAAAAGTGATAGAGTAATCACAAGATTCAATATTTTCTGAAGATTAGCATATCACTACCTTCACAAATTATCACAGAGGGAAGCCCTGGAGACACTAGCCCAAGCGCTGAACAACTGCTTATCTGTCTTCTTTTAGATATGTTCTTGTTTCTAGCAAACGGGTGACGAGATCGCTCACTGAGGGAGATTTTTTCATATACTTCTATAAAGTTCTCCTTGAAACCGATACCTTTTGATTGAGATAAAGACGACCCCCTTGCTCTTCTTACATATGTTATGCTTCTTGTTAACTCTGTTTTATTTAATCAGGTGATGAATTTTTGAAGCTTTGTTCGATTTGAAAATGTGACTTCATTTTAAAAGACTATACGCACTAACCCTCTTTTTAGTTTTTAAGTTATGAAATTGTTTATGTTTTCTGCAAAAAATCATCTAAATTTGAAGCAACTTTTTCAATATTTTACTCTGATTTCTCATTTCTTTTGATTTCTTCAGAGTTCAGGTTTAGAATATTTTCAATAATGCCGCCATCTTCCTATTTAACGGCTGCTTAATTTTTCAAGCTCAGGTGCTTTTAATTTTACTTCATGGGTGATTTTACATAATTACTTTGTGAAATTGGTTCTTTTTTTGAGATTTGCTTTTCAGAATAGCTATTGACAATAGTTGAATGTCTTAAAGCCCCACAGTCTATTTTTACCATTTTTCGAGGTTCTCCATAGTTGCGGAGACTCTTTTCAAAGCTGAACTCACGATAAGGTTATATGCTTTGAGGACTACTGCATCTGCCACAACGCTTCATGGTATAACTGTAAAAAGTCAATATAACAGACAACTATTTAACACTAGCCATAAATTAAACAAAATTATACACAAAATCAGCTATAGTATCAATCAAAAAGTATAAATGTTTAAAATTCATTTCATGCCACTGTTGCTAAAGGTCAGCCCTTGGATTTATACTTAGCTCGGCTGGGACATTCTACTTTGTTCTAAGCACTGCTTTTCAAGAGCAAGCATCCTCTGACTGATTATTTATTTCATTTAATCTGCCCTGTGCTTCTGAGCCTCACATTCTTCGCGGACACCCTGAAGCTGTATTTGCTGGCCCAGGCACAAATCCTTGTATTTTTTGTTGGTTTTTCTGAGTTTGCTGATTTAAGCCAGAAGAAGCTAGTTTTGTTGTTTCAAGTTACGATTCTAACTTCTCATAATTTTCTCGATATGCTCGTAAGTGGCTTTGTCCTCTTACCCCAGATCTATCTGATTCTATTCTCTCGAAACATACGATAAGTGCTAAGCGGGCAATATTTCTCGAGAACCAAGTCGCTTAGTAGCTGAGTACATGCTCAGATTGTTTTAGGAAGGTAATGGTGATAATTAACGATTGCTCACGTTTACTCCAGATTAAATCATTATTTTTCTGTTAGAAGACTGATATCGAGGATTGAATGTCATTTTGTGCTTTAACTGACGAGGAGAAACCGCCTGTATTTAGTAATTATCCATCAATAGAAATAGTATGTAGTTTGAAATATCAGAATACGACCAGTAAAATACTGAATATAGCCCAACTCTCAAAATTTATAAAAATAGTTATGATCTTGAAAAGATTAGCCTGATTTGAAATATTTGTATGATTTTGTTAGAATTAAAAGTTAAATTGTGCTTTATGATTCTATATAATAAGATATGCAATAAAGTCAGTCAGAAGGCTAACAGAGGAACACGGGACGATGGTCGAAGGAAGAACATCAAAAGTTTATGTATGGTAAGCATTTTTTGAGAAAGCTATTATGCAGTTCGGCAAAGACTGGAAAAAAGTTGAGCAGTACGTTCAAACCAGAAGCGGATCACAAGTGCGTTCACACGCCCAGAAATTTTTCAACAAAATGCAAAAAAGTAGTCAGCAAAAATAAGACAAATAGAATCCCCGTCGACTTGATGTGTCCGATACTGAGTTCAACCATGAAGTTGAGTTAGGAAATGAAGCGACTCCTTGCACCCCTATGTAGCTTATAACCCTTATAAAAAAGCAATCAAACCAACAAGGTAGTAGTATTTTTAAATAGGAGGAAGGGTTAATCTGGGTGTTTTTAAGCAAAAATTGTAAGAACAGACACAAAAAATATAAAATAGCTAGATGCCTGAGGGCTTAGCTCGACAAAAATCATACAAAAGCATGAATAACATTCTGAGTGCATACGAAGAGGTCAACGAAAACGATAGATAAGTGATAGAAGAAGATGCAAGCTTTCTTATTCAGCTGACGTAGTTAAAGTGAAATTTAGGAAAAAATACAAAAAATTTTTTGCTGCAGAAGACTTCGATAAACTGATAGACTATCACCCAGTCAAAAACACTATAACTAAAATAGAAAAAACTTAAAGGAAAAGATCGTTTACTTTGCCAGAAGGAAGCGACCTAGAGGGTCACTAGCTCTAAGAAAAAATAGAACAGATAAAGAAGCAAATAAGAAAAGAAAAAGACGAAAATATATAGTTAGGCAGCAAATAAGAGTTGTAAGCTAAAAAAAATGAATAAAGCTAGAAGAATACAAAAGACTAGTAGAAAAATAAATAGAAAAAAGAGGTCGATTTGGGCGCGAAATAAAAAAAGAGCAATCTTAAATGATAAAAAGTTTTTTATATAGTTATAGCAGTAATGCGAATATCATCTGGAGCAGATTGAGTTCTCGAAGTCATCCATTAGTGTTTTTGGGTTTTCTTCTTTGTCATTGTTTTCTTCATTCTTGAGCCTGTTCCAGCTCTTAAGCCAGTATTCGATTTGTTAGAGACTAATGAAATTGTCTTTGCCCATCGAAAGCCGTCTGCAAATTACATTTATTTTGCTTTCTGATAGATTTTTGCTTTTGCGCAGGCAACCCCTCATCTCGTTAAAAGTGATCACATGGTCGCTGGTGACCTCATAGACTCCCTTCGACTCTCCCTTTTTCTTGATCATCTTGATGATTTTTTTGACTTGATTTTTGCTTAAGCGCGGAAAAGACTCCTGCTTGGCATTTTCCAATTCTTGAAGAAACTTTATTTCTTTTTAGATAAGCAGCATGAATAGACAGATGATCTCTTAATTGACGCCATCTTAAATGGGTATTCCGCTATATCGTTTGAGTCCCACTGTCGAAATATACTTCAAAGGCTAAATGGAGGAAGGGTATATGTAGTTGAGAAATCCTCCGAAGTCCATCTTCTATTTGTAACCGTAGAGTCCAAACATGATCTTAATTTCTTCCTAGCTGTAGGTGACCCTGTTTTCCTCAAGTAAAAGTGCGATGTGTCTGCGGGTAACAATGTCTTCACCTTTAGAGAGATAGTTGAAAAGTGAAAGCGGATGGAAGTCATGTCGAGTAGTGATAGCCTAACGGTATGCCTGGAGTTAATTTTCCTGCTGTTCTATGATGCCCAAATATCCGCAGACTCCTGCGAATATTTAGTTTTCTTTAAATTACTGCGGTTTTTTGTTGGCAGCTGGCTGCATAACGACTATTATATTATATTTTAGTCAACTATCGTATACAGATCCACATCTACTTATGCACAAATCATATCATTTCTAGTTTCCTCAAAAAACACTCATCATCAACGCTGACGATTTCGGGTTACACCCACGCTTCGATCAAGCCATACTCGAGCTCGCAAAACAAAGAAAAATCACCAGTTTTTCGGCAATAGTCAACGCTAAAAATATTTAGTAAGCTGCTTTGAAATATCATGAATCGCTCTAAGAAGGGCTCAATACTGTATCACTTGGGCTACATTTTAATCTTACATAATTTTAGCCTCTAAGTTAGTAAATAAAAAAATCTAAAATAGTCAAAGATGGAAAATTTTTAGGTAAACCAGGCTTTTATGAGGCTATTAGTATTCCGTTAGCTTTTACTTAATAACAAATAGCTTAGTAACTTTAAGCACAAATAAAAAGATTTATTTTTTTATTCAAAAGAAGACCTTCTCATCTCGATGGACATAATCATGTGCATGTAGTGCCATAAATAGCAAAAATAGTATCATAAGTTATGAGCTAGAACGGCATATATCGGGTTAGAATTCCAAATTAAAATCTGAAGGGAATATCTATTCCTATGAACTAAATTTTCTTAAAAAACGCTAAAGAATCAGCGAAAATTTACGATTAACAGCTCATTCAGTATCCTAGTCAGTTCATAGGGCTTGAAATGTTCGGTAAACTAAGAGTCTAGCCCATAATATAGTAGATTATTAGCTACGAAAATGAATCGACTTTGTAATTGATGTGCCATCCTGGACACTCCGTGATTTAGGGAAATGAATGGATTACTTCTTCGATTCATTAAAATGAAATGTAACAGCTTTGTTCTTAAGAATTTAAATCACTAGCGTCTTATCTGCGATTTTCAAGTTACCATGATCTTCCTAGTAAAATTTCTTAAAAACCTAATCGAATGCTCATTTATTCAAAAATGCTAAGGGGAAGTGGAAACTATACAACTTCTATCAGATATAAATCATTATTTTCATCTCTTGGGTTCGAAGTTTTTCTCTATTCAGTTGAAGATTTCATCGATGTCGACAAAGAAGCACAAGATATGGAACAATTTTTGCTTAGGTTTAAAATTAGCCTTATTCTAGGCGTTAATATAACTCGTTCAGCAGGTGTCCTGTACCAAGCTACTCGAAAAATCGCAGTACCATATATTCTAGTTGTAGCTGGCACAGATGCTAATATAACATTTCAGCAAAAATAAAAACTTAAATCATACATTTAGCCTTTGAAATCATGTCTTTGTCTTGTTTCGCTCAGCCGTAGTATGCTTTCGATAACTCAAAATACCCTTGTCGAGCTGAAAATTATAAAAAATATATACTGTTGTCCTCAGAGTTCGACTTTAAGTTCAGTGGTCAATTAAGATATAAATTTCGATAAGCCATTTATCTTGCTGCCTACTTCTTTTCGGCAGGTAAAAGCAGTTGATTTCCTTATGTAGTAACTTAACAAAATAATTTAAAAACACAGCATAGATGTAATAATCGTAGGACCTATCATTAATCACGCATACTATCATAAATGTATTGAAAAACTCGGCAAAATAAAATATTTAGGAAATTTGTCTCGAGATGTCTATATGAAGTATCTCAAGCAAGCATTCGTAATGATAAATACCTCAGAAAGCGAAGGAATGAGCTGTTCAATACTGTAGGCTTTGTAGCTAGGGACTCCAGTCATCGTCAGAAATAATTCAGGTAACGTATAATTAGTGAATCACGGACATAATGGGTTCGTATTTACAACTCCAGAATAGTTTACTTCTTTTTTCATTTAATTAAGGTAAAATCCTATTCTGCGATAACAAATGATTGAAAATGGTCAACGCTAGTTTACTTAAAAGTACTCATTTTCTTTCGAAAAACAACATTTTTAGAAAATGTTATTAAAGTAATTCTATTCTAGAACGATGATATCTTTTGAAAAAGATAGCATGATAAAGGTCTTCAATTAAGACCACGTGCACCATACATCATAAATCAATAATCAGCTGCTTTCGTCAATGAAGCCAGATCTTACTAAGGATCTCATAACCGTTCTCGATCTCGGATGTGGATCTGGCATATTCAGCCTTCATTTTTTAAACAGACATGCATCAAATACTCACTTATATCTTTCCGACATCAGTAAATAAATAGTTTCAAGTGCACTTTACAACTTAATTCAGTCTAAATTGCCTAGCAGAATCACTAAAATTACGTGTATTTAATCTGATCTATTCGAAAAAATAGATCCTAGTCTGAGATTTGATTATATTCTTTTCAATCCTCCTCAGACTCCTTTTCGATTAGCTTCGAGCAGACTTGATAAAAACGGAGGAAAAGATGCTTTCAAATTCTATCCACCTATACTAAGCTATATTGCAGCCTGTTAAAATACTCAATTGTATATTCTTCATTCCTTTATGGCCTGGCCTCAGCGACTCGCAAAATATCTTAAAGAAAAGAATCTCAAAATAAGCTGGAAAAGTTAAAAAAAAGTTCATAAAATTGGTATGTAAACATATAATCAAATGTAATAACACTTATCAAGTTACATCATGGAACATGCCTACAAAGGAAGAGCTGAGATTTCATTTTAAAGTGGAAATTTCAGTGTGCCTGCTATCGTTTATTGCATCGACAAAGAGTGATTTCAAATGATATTTGATTTTATTCTCTTATCTAAGTTTGTTATATATTTGATACTTGGTTATTTTATTTAGTCCATGTTCTCGAAAGCAATCAACTCCAAGATAAAATCGAATTCAACTGCAGTTTAATTGCCCAGATTAAATCGACGCTCCTACACCCTAGCTAACAAAATCAATAGCAATCCTAAAAGCAAACTATTTTCTTACAAAACTTAATCGCCCAAGCAACGAATCATAACAGAACCGCATATTCAGGCTAGTCGTATAAGTCAATAAGGAATAGCCTACGGAGTGCACTGCTAGAGTATTTTGCTGGAGTAGACTAAAGCAGTAAACAAACTTTTTAACAAAATAGTGGAACTTAGGTAAAATAATGGCGTAATACCTTACAGGGACGGAGATTAAAACTTTGAGGATTAGTAAATTCCTTATAATCCTGAAAAACATGAGATGAATCAATAAATTCGTAAGATAAAAGTGTAGATTGAAGAAAAAATGACAGACATTTTCAAAATAGCAAAGCATTATCCAAAACTTAAACAGCTGATTTCAGGTGTTCTCTCACAAAAAATGGAGTCATCTATCGACGAACATTGCCATAGTGGAAGGGTTGCAGCCATGAAAGCTCATAGAAGACTCATCGATGCCAATCGACTACAGCTCAAAAAAATAGGACTATCTTGATTAAAACTTGCTTCTATTGTAAAAATTTTTAATTGAAAAAATTATAGCCTTTTTTTTATTCATATTTTATATCATTTGTGTTCTAGGCGAATCGAAGTAGGTGATGTTTTTTTGATCCGCTAAGTCTGAAGCTCTTGAGATTATCTTTGCAGACATTCTCCTAACTCTTCTATTCGATTTTTCAATATAATTATCTTTTGACTGTCTGAAGACTAGTGCTTGGTAAGTACTTTTAGGGCTTTTTCAAAATATTATCTACTTTTTTTGAGAGATCCTTACTAGAGCTTTAAGGTTGCCATCAACTCAAATATTTATGCGTATTCACAACAATCTATTTACTATTTAACTAATAGCATCAAGGCATTGTTACAAAGACTGTAAGTTGATTAATAGTTGCCTAGAGCGAAGCTTAATCTAGCCTTTCTGATCTATATTCTTACAATAATATGCACTTCGATATATTCTGCTTCTGATATAATAATTTCGGCATCATTAATAACTTATTTGGCTTGCTTATAGTTGCGAAGCTTGAGACTGCAATCAATCAAATGAATTAGGATGGGGAGAGTTGAAGTTTTTGGCCGTTTTAGTCCACCTTAGAGGCGTTTGACTGAATGAGCTGTCAGGAAACATTTTTATGCTTCAGTATAATAACCTGTTTGCAAGTAAATCATGCCAAGATTAGCTAGACAGTTGGCGTACTATTGGGATTTCTTTTTTTGCCTATAAATATTAATAGCGTTTCTAAATGAATCAATCCCCTTGTTCCACTGGCCTATTTAAAAATAACACTTTCCTAAATGCGATTATATTTAGCCTCTTTAAACAAACAATAACCGAGGATTTTCTTAAATAGCTTTGATCACCTGTAAATAACTGGTCGCGGCTCGTTAAAATTATTTTTTAGTTTCCTTGCAGTGAGCCATTAGCAAATTCCATTTAACTTGAGCTCTTTAGGTAATATAAGAGTGCTTCTATTTGAAATTATACAAAAAATCTTAAAGTTTTTGCATGTCTCCAAGCTCAATCAACTACAAAGCTTGATTCAGATGGCTTTATATTAAAAAACCTGCTTAGCTATCAGTTTAATTTGAAGTGTCTTTTGAGTAGCTGACCTCTGACTCGACAGACAGATTGTTTAGTCTTAAAGAATATCTTTCAGGTTAGTTTATTTAGTCCACAAGGGATCTTTGCACTGCCAACAAGCTTTATTAAGTTTGTGAAAAACAGTTTACCTTTTGTGGCTATTTTGTAAACACTTTTAAGCTACTACTGTTTCTGGAGGTCTACCTATCTTCTTCTTATACAAAATTGAGACGCATTTTGTTTATTATGTTCTTTATTTTTGAATTTCCTAAATGTTTTTCAGTGTAGGGTTATGAAGCACTTACTAACGAATCCTAAAGACTAAACTCCGTTAGTTATCGGTGTTATCCAAAAATCAAAGGCATTTAATCGTGGTTAAAGCTAACTTTTTTAGGATGAGTAGTACTACCCTCGAAATCAGTGCTTGACATTTTGGTCTATTCATCGCTTTATCGAACTATCACCGTTACTTAGCAGTTCTTTTTTGCTCTAAATTTGTCTACCAATCCTCCAAAAAAGGAACTCAAGCCATCAGCGACAGAGTTCAGTTTAAACACTTCAGTTTTCATGGAATTATAAGATTGCTAAATATATAAATGGCATACTATGCTATCAAGCAATCATTGTAGTAATTTGACGATTCGCATCAAAATGATTTATTTTGCTTTCCAAGACTCAGGGACAATAGTTTGCTGCGATTAACGTTTTTTGGGCCAATTGCTTGGGAGATACTAAGTTGCTTTCATTTCTGATTTAGTGTCAGTTTTGTCTTCGTCGTGGCTTAGACTCAGATTGGATTCTTGTTTCGCTTAAGGCTACTACTACGCATTTTATTCTTCAGACTCTTCTGATTACTATTCTTATTATTACTATTACTATTCCTACTATTCATCCTCTTATTCTTATTCCTCTTCAGATGATTCTTCTTATTATTATTCTTACTCTTACTCTTCCTATTACTACTATTCCTATTATTGTTCATTATCCTGCTCTGACTATTCTTATTATTTTTGCGTTTGGTCCTATATTTAATCTTCCTAAGAGTCCGCAGGCACCACTAAGCTTTCATCAGCAATAATTTCCTCTTTCTCTTATTTTTTGTTTTCTTTAGAATGTTGCTTACTTTTGTTGATTAATGTTGTTTATGCCTCGTGTGCTTTAGGTTGCTTATGCCATTTAGTTTGAGTAATTATTTGTTGAACTTTTTCTCCGACTGCCTTCATTTCATCTTGCTGCGAACTTTATTTATTTTTTCGCCATTTTCCCACATCCATAAACTCGTTCTGAGACTCTTAAGCTTGCTCTTGTGCATTCATGATCTTTTTATCTTTTTCGAGTTCTTCTCTATTCAATTTGCTAGCGTTGTCTATGTATACTTTTTACGAGGTGGTGATGAGAGACTGGTCCATGGACTGTTTGAGGTACACCCATTCAGAATGTGCGTCAAGAGATTCTTCAAAATCGTCTTTCATTATATCATACAACATTAAGCATCATTTATGGACTAATCTCCTTTGAGACAAAGCATGGACTATAAGCCGAAACAGCACGCGAACCCACCCCATGAGCCACTCAAGAACCCCTTTCTTTCCCTTCTTCAGGGCTTTAAGCAAAAACCACTTTGCCTCAGTTTGTTTGTAGCTCATCCGTATGGTTGCTTTAACGATGTGACCTATCAGCTAGACTAGTGACTCTTTTGTGTGCATACGTGCTTCGAAAGACTAATTCAAAGCGCATAACTGCCTCTGTTTTTCCATTATTTATTCACGTAACTAGTTTGGTCTATTGCTTTCTATTTTGTTTTACGGTTTGTTTGTAATCGTCTTGGACTTGAATCTATTTGCACCTGAGATGAAAACTCGCTGCTTAGAGGCTTGTTTAGTCATTGATGAGGGTGATTAAAGTGAGCTATTTTCGCTAATTTTCGAAAGGTCAGTCGATATTTTTTTTTACCTTCTAATCATTATTATGCCAACAACAAACTTACATTGAACTCAGTGATTAATCATTCTTACTTGCCTCAAAAACCTTTAATTTTTTATCAAAAGATCATCATCATATGTAAAAATATCAATAGTATGCTAGACCTAAGCATATGATAAAACAGACTATATGGGATTTTTATCTTTTTGTGTGATCAATTGTAGGTGATTGCTTTGTTTAGCAACAACGAGTATTTACGATTGACTCTTCCAGCAATGTCGTTGTATTTCTGCCTTGTTCTGAAGATGTAAGCGCCATATCTGCATAGATTAAAGCTTACATAAGGGAACCAACTATCAATGAGCTGGCAACTTTGCTGGCTACTCCTGCAGTGAATTTGCTTTGCACACTTTTTCGACTGACCAGCCATGTTCCGAGGGGGAACCCACCAACAACACCCAACCAGAATCCTTGCTGTTCTACTTTTCTCAAGTTTTAGACTGCGATCTTGAGAGTTGACGAGTCATAGGTATCGTAGTCGAAATCGCTCATTGTGTATTAATAAATTAGTTGATACAACATCACATCAGCATATCAAATTTTAACTTATAAGCTTCTGCTACTATTGTTCAATATATGTAAATAAAATCGATATCAATCATAATATAGTAGATTCAAAAACCGAAAGGAGCTTCGTCTGCATACTCTAAGTACAAAATATTGTCTTCTTCTTTGTTAGAATCAGCAAAAATTCCAATTTTTTCTTTAAAATTAGTCATTAGCTTCTTATTTAAGAACAAATGCAGACTCATTTCTTAAGTTATTTTTGATCCATTCTTGATTAATCGCTCCCGAACAGTGCCTGTAAGATAAGCCATTTGGTAATGAGCTGGAGCTAAAATATTCAAAAAGAAGGCACCTTCAATTTTGCAGTACTTTTTGTTCGGCTACAATCTTACGAAGATTGAGTGTACATTTTTAGTTGTTTTCATTTTAGCCTCATAATATTTTTTACGCAGTTCAATATCTTCATATACTTCTTTAAGAGACTTGTATTTCAGCTATTATTCGACCATCTTGTTCATTTAATTCTTTATTAAGTAATAATATATATAGTTTATTTGATCAATTAGTGATTTCGTGTGCAGAGTTCATTTGACTTTCTTTGATTGAACGACCAAACTTATCCAATAATTCGAATACAAATGGCTCTTTAGGTAAGTCGGGACTGCAGTGAATACTTCTTTTCAGGTTAGGAGTATCATCCTTGGATATCAAACAGTCAATCTGGTTTTTCCATTTTCTGGTGGAAGGAGATTACAATAGAACAATCGGTGATTATAAATTAGACTTGTGATTTTGATGACTGATAAGTCCTCCAAAGCTGTATTCTTGAAAAGTATTAAATGATCTATCAAGGCATATTTTTTCGCTAGATTAAGGTATAGCTTGTAATCCACTTATAATAAGGTCATCAAGGTTATGATTTCTCGTTGATCTGTCGTGTTAGCCAAGAAGATTTGATGTATTTATGCTTTCTCTTGTTGGGATAGACACTATTTTTGACATTTATATGCATTATTATTTATCATATGTGTTAGTTGTCCTTTATATCAACATTTGTGGTTTTTCAAACTGTATCGTTTATTTTTGATAATTCTAAACTAAAAATTTTGATTTATTAGCTTTGGGATCATACAAATGCTCAAATATTTTTGGACATATTTTGTTGAAGATCTTTTTGACTTTCATAGATTTTACCCTTTTGTAGTATTATTATGAATGATTTGCAACAGTTAGGCCAACTTTCTAATTTGAAACAAATTAAAGATTTTTTTAAAGCTCATTTTGTTTGTTGCCGTAGCAGAAAGTTATTTTAGGCTTCAATGTTGACCGAGGTGAAGTCAAATGGCTAGCTTGAGCAATTTTCGGAGATGTTTAAAAGCCAAATGTCAGACGTCTTTCTCTAAAAGTCTGAGCAAAACAAGTCTGATTTGTATTTTGAAGATTAGGCGATGCGAAATTTTGACTTTGAAGCAATTTACTGGGATATGATTGACTGTTGATGAGGGTCATCTATCCATTATGTTTTCTCATTAAGGGTCTGTAAACAGGAGAATAGCACTATGACTGAAAAATCTTATAGCTGAAACTTCCAGTAGTCCGTCTGTTAAGCTGCGCTTGAGGAGATCTTGGCTGAGTAAACATTCAGATTCGCTATAATTATAAGGCTTGTTCGTTCGAATAGAATAGCAATACCCATGCAAGAATTTCACTATTTAGATTTTTAATGTTAGTCACAAATTATCAAGCAGAGTTAAAATTATTGAATCGATTGTTGCTCAAATCTGAAAGACATATTATTATTGCTGTTAGGTTGTCAGAACTTCGACGCTTCATCGCTTCAAGAATAACGGCATCTACTCCAGCTCCAGCCTTCTTGTGCAGCTAATCGCATTATCTCATGGCTTTCCATGCGATTTCGATTGCCTCCATTGATTACATCCTTTCGAGGATACCATCGCAGCAAAGCATTACAAAATCTTATTTAGAAGACAGCTTGAATTTGCGAATATCTGGCTCTGCAGAGATGACTCCTTACACTCCACCTAAGCAGGCTTCTTTAGCTTATATATCTCCGATGGTTCGAGACACTGATAGCTTTCCTGGATATATTCTCAAAGGGCCAATTATAGGTTAGTTGAGCTCTGAAGGCTTATGCTATATTTTATGCATTTAAGTCCTGTAAATTTTGCCTTTTGCCTTAAAAATTCTATCTTGTTCCAAAGCAGAAGTGGGCTTGTGATCTCGACTTAAGTTAAAAGCATATTTTCCATTCTATGTACTTAGAATAGCCCTTGAATCGCCTAAATTAGCCACATAGCAATGATCGTCAACTATCAAGACTATCAAAGCGCAAGACCCACTTTTTTACCACTACCCTTGTTTCGAAAACTTATCTCTAACTGTTTGACAGAATCTAGATTCACTTTCTCTGATTGCGTCTAGTAAAGCCGTTTTAGAGTCAGTAGGGAAAGCTGGATGAGCGATCAAGAATTAATGCAAATTTTCTTTAAGATAATCGCAGCACGCGTTCCCTCCATGGCCGTCATAAATAGCGAAAAACTGCGCTCGACTTCCATTTTTCTTTATGTTTAAGGTTATATTAACACGATCTTCATTATAGTTTCTGGTGATGCCCTGGTGCGTATTGACTCCATAGGCTTTAACGGCTCCATTTTACTTAGTAGAAACTTTTGCCTTTTGAATAGTTGGCAGTTTTTGATTGATTTTATTTTTGTTTTTTTCAGCAGAAACGATACAATTTATAGTCGTCTTTTTTTAGAATTAAACAGCTTTGTCTAGTTCTGGCCCTTAGAGGGCAATCGAATAGATACGGTACTTTCCGTCCTTGCTTATTCCACTCAAAATAGTCTTTTTAAAGGGATTAGAGCTTTCCTTGAAGTTAGACAAATTGAGATCGTCATCGATAACTACTTATTTAGACTTATTGCTTCGCATCGTCTCTAGCACTTCGTGAGGCGTAGTTCTGCTAGGAGAAACGTAGTCTTTACTGTGACAGTGATTGCTGTGGCTAGCAGGGCTTCCATAGTTGGCAAACGCCAATTGATTTTCTTTGTTTGGTGGAGAAACAAAGGCATACTTGTTTCTGAGACGACTCTTATCTGTGTAGTCTACTTTTTCGTCTATTTTTTCTGTTCTTTTAAGCAATTAAATATCAAGCAAACGATGGATTTGACCACGATGTTATTTCTTCATATTATCGTTAAATAGTATTTATCAAAGGTAGCGAAAATAAATATAATAACAATCTATCATTAGTAATAGTAATCTAAAATCTATCGGAATAACAGTGCTAGCCATTCTAGCTCCGGTCGATGATTTGGATTAACAGACATGCAACGTATTATAGCAAGCTGTACAAATGGCCAAGTAACGGCCTCGCTTTCTGAAGCTAAATCCTAAGGAGTTAAAAACATATATCGCTACAATTATCCCCAGCTATAGACGTTCTATATTCCCTTTTTTGTTGTAAGAAAGTAAGGAAATTTTTTATAAAAAAGCTAATAGGCTAATACACCGAGAGAAAATACGTCATTTTTTTATGAAAAAGATTTATGGCTAAAGTTTTATGGAGCACTATAAGGCATTGAAAATCCAGGCTGATAATCTAAATAAGAAAAAAAATTACTTTTAAGGCAGACATCAGGATGATAAGCCTAACCGAAATCGATTAATTTAATGAACAAATCTGGTGGTACTATTATGTTATTAGGCTTGAGGTCGAAATGTACTATATCGTATCTGTTGATATACCGAAGCGCCTGGGTAATCATAAAGAGAAGGCTGATTTTGCAACGATATGAAATCGATTAGCGAAAAATCTACAAGTATTGTTGAAGAGTAGGCTGCATAATAAAATCAGCAAAAAGAACAGTATGATCTAAACCTTTTTAACCTAAAGAGAAATAATATTTCGTAAAAAATATGGCCTGTCCATTTTTCATTTTCTTCAAAATTTTATTCTAATGCTGAATTCGACTACCTCGAGGATCCGAATGCTTATTTTATGTTTTCATTACCACAGGCTTTCTTATTAAAGACTACTGAGATTTTAGGTCCAATTATATCTTTTTGATTTAAGATTGATTAGATGAATCGATGTACCAAAATTATAAGCTAGCTGCAAAAATTGAGCTGAAACCTCCTACCATCAAAGGCTAAGGTCTCATTTTAACTAGTTTGTGTATATTGATACAGTTAAAAATGTAATTGTTTTCATATTTATTAGGAGGTTTTTGCATATGAGGGAATTAAAGACGATCTTTGATTGTCTATAGATCGAACTAATCGATTTAAACATCATTGGATTAAAAACCAGAAAGAATAGATTCATCACCAGTAGTATAGAGATAAAGTTGTTTAGCTTATTTTCGAGAAAAAACTATGTATTTTTTCAATAAATTTTGCTGACTTTAAAACATGTTTTGCTATTTAAGAGTCTTGTGTATGTATGTAGTACGGTCATGTTGCTATAGCTCAATTATAACGCCATATCGCTTCAAATTTTTAGATAATACCTCCTGAATAGGATTTTTCTAAATCTAAGCACCTCCTCTATGAAACTTTAATATATTTTCTATTTGTTATATGATGTAGCAAAACTTTTATCTGTGAATTGTGACAGTTTTCAGAAAATTACATAGCAGAATTTAATGCTTTTTTCTCATCATCATTTGTTAAACCTGTAAAAAACAACACGATGAAACCACTTTAATTTATCTTGTCCCCTTATTTAATGTAAGCGAAAAAAGTTTATCTGAAAATTTATGATTTCTATTTAGATTGAAAACTAAGCTTTCGAATGCTACTTTGTTGGTTAGTTTACAAATTTAAGAAGTCCCTCTTAAAAACTTTATGTCGCAAAGCCATATTTTGCCTTTCTTTTGCACTTTTATTGTTTGAGCAAGGGAATAATCTTTGTAAAAGTTAGCATGCAGGATGATTATTTGATGCCATTTGTCATTCTATTTTAAGTGAATCATTCCTTCTTCAAAAATGTGAAAAATTTGTTTGAGGTTTTAGCGAAAATCCCAATTGGTTTCTGTATTTAATCGCTTCTATGAAATACTTTTTGAATGTTTTATTTTTGATCTTTGTATTTCGTTGGAAGAAATAAAAAAGCTCATAAAAGACAAAAATATTCTAAGATTAAGTTAGCTAGCTCTCAGTAAGAATTCGCTAAAAATTCTAGCTAAGTTACTCTTTTTTATATTCAAGATTAGTTTTTAAAATATTGAATAAAGTATGGTTTCGGCTTTCTGAAGTAATTATCTTTAACAAATAATAAACAAAAACTTTTTAATAAATATATACATTTATTAAATGAATATTATAATTGATTTTCAATCATGAGCTAGGTGATTTTTAAAATAAGACCAGATCAGTACTGAAGCCTAAACATGAACACTTAAATGGTCTCCGACTTGTACTTATCCATCAATTAATTGTAATGCCGTTTCACCTAAAATATTCAATTCATCGATGATTATCATTAATTTTCTAGGCATTTCTTGGAGCTTTCTCTATTTAATTTTTTTGGTTGATTTTTGCAAGACTAATAAATTATATCCTCGGTTTTTGTGAGAAATAAGCTATTTAGTTAATGAAAATTTAAAGCTAATTTTATCTTAATCGAGTCCTCTTATATTCAGCCATTTTTAGGAAGTTACCGAAATGCTTTTAAACTGATCAGATTCAATAATTTTGATAGTAGGAATGATGAGTTGCTAGAGTGCAAAAATTTATCCAGTCCTTGATAAATGTCCTATGAGAACATCTGATTTACAACTAGCCACAAGTATTTTGATACGAGAAAGTGATTAGTTATTGGCTTTTGGGTCTATTTTTCGCTGAAGAGCTGTTTCCTATATATTTTATTCCTAATTAGAAAGTATTTTATCTTCTTAATCATCTTAAACTGTAAATTTAGGCAGAATTTCTGTCATGTTTTTCCTCCAAATATTGCAATATGCAGTATATCCATCAGACGCCTTATTTTGTTGTCCCATTTATGTTCCTACATTCTTCAAAGATTACAAATAATGCTATCCGACAGCCACGTTTCCGTTGTTTATAGCTAACTAATTCAAAAGATTTTTATAAATGTCCCAGTTTCGGATGTAACTGAGATATTTTTACAAAATTTTAGTGAGATTTTGACTCAATCTAATCGAATCTTGATCGTTGAGATAACTTTACCTTAACAAAACTACGTATTTATTTTCAAGAAAGCCCACTTTTCCAAGACAAAAATATTGACTTAGTCCTCGCAAATAAGCTATTGAAGACGCTACATAGGTCAGCATACAATTAAAAAGTTTCTACATCGGCTCCCTTAACTACTTATTTAATGAATTTGAGAACAAATGTTGAAACAGAATGCCAGAAATTACCATAAAAGAAACACTTTTATTAATATTATTAGCTGATGAATTGCTAAGTCCTTGATGCAATGATTTCAGCACATCTGCAGTGATAAGATGATCGTTTTGAGATAAAAGTATCAAACGTAGCAAAAATAGATCAGAATAAATGCGTATTTAAGATATGCTTCCCATGTTCAACCCTTAAATGCACTTTATTATAACTTACTGTGTTTTTTAAATACCAAAATTTTATACAAAAAAGCAAGGAGGAAACACTAATAGTAGTTGCCACATCTTAAGTCTACTTTTATTTTTACCACTCAGATACATTTTTTATTTGAGTACTGGAGTCAAACATATTTCTAGTGCAGTCTATTGAAGTCTTAGTAAAAAAGAAACAACATTTTTATCTCTGCCAGACTACTCATTTATAATAGATTGAAGTGAATGCAATAAAGAAAATCTGAGAGCTGAGCCGTAATAGTTATTTTACCAGTCATGCTGGTACGTCCTATAAAATTATTTTTACTGATTTTAGTCGAAAAGATATATAGCAGAATCGAAGCCTCGATACTCTTATACAGAAAGAGCTTCGATAAGTATAGGAATAAAATGTGTATAATCGCTATTGCTTATTTTTTAAATATTTTGTGAAAAATAATGCCCGATAGCCAAAGATAGACTGCGCTGAAAGATGAAATTGTTTTATCCGATTGTGAACAAACGTAGTATAAACTGGCCTAACGAGGGACTAAAAGAAAGATTGAACTATGAAAGAGTAAAGAATAGACAGCAGGCACACTAAGTTAAAGCTACTATTTCTTTTTTTCCTAAACTATATTCTAAACTATGCAACATATTATCTGTAATCAGATCGAGCAACTTAACAACTTTAACAGATTATTCTTCACTCATGCGTTACCTAGCTTCAATGTCTGATTTTTGAGAAAGTTTGATGTAAATTGCCTAAATCCACCAACAAAGCTATTCATAGTGCTGAAAATCATAACAATCGATTACATCTGCTATCTAATCTAGCTATACATTCTTAATTTGAGTATCGTTAGTCAGTATTGTAGAAATTAAAATTGTCAGTCTTAGTCGCTTACCCGGTGGAAGAGACCTGAATATTTAACTGTTACTATTTTTGATTTATTAGTGAAACACATAAACTGTTTACTCAAACCAATTACTATACCCTGCGTACTATTTAACATGACTTCTCTTAGCACGCAGAATTTAAACTCTTGCCTTAAATGCTTAAATAAGAATTTCAGGTTAAAGTTGACAATTGTATAGCTTATCGTAGGCCCATTAAAACATTCTGGCAACAACAAGTCTTTTCGGTTAGTTATTCTAAGCTGAAGTAGAAGGTTCATAAGCCTTTTTGAATATGAATTTGACTATCGAGTTTATTTACTTAATGTTTTCGTTGTTTTGAAGCGAGCAATAAAGAGCTATGTTGTTACATGCGTCTTACAAATGTTTAGATATGAGTTACTATCTAAGCCATAATGCGATACTTTATTTGCTTAAATCGTAGACTTTTAACATAAATTATCTCTGTTGAAGTGTTTTGTACTGACTTTGCCCGTAATCCGCTAACATATTATTGAGTAAATAAAAATAACTTTCTAAATCTATTTCTGAAAATTTGATTACTCTTTCCACTAAAATTATTTGATCAAGAATCTATGAATATTTATTTGAGTCTCTTTATTCTATCATTTCTGTTATACCATTAAGTACTTAAGACCCCCAAGATTCAACTTGCTCAGCTGAATATAAATTTATACAGAGTTTTATTTTGTTTAAATTAGGACCTATCAAATACTCTTTTTCTACATGTATCAGGAGGGAACTAAGCTTACTGAGTGATATATTTTTGACGTCCATATGATTGCGAATCAAACAAAAAATGCTGTCCATAAGTTGAAAGCGTTTGCGGATTGGCAATTTAGGATAAGCCTTTAGCAAAAGCGTTTAAATGCCAGATAGTTGCTCTTGCTTGACAAACGAACTTTTTTTATTTAGTCCCTTGAAAACGATAATCAAAGCAATAAGAGCATGATCCCAAGACTGTCGACGAAGAATAGCATCAAAAAGCAGAGTCAGATGATCTTAGTATACTTAAGCTGGTATTTATTGATTCAAATATTTTAAAAAGAAAGATGAAATAGGCTCGTATGTTTTAGCGTCCATGTGAAAAAAGCAGTCAAGAAAGTTTGAACTGTTACCTAGCAAACGAACTATTGAGTTATACACTAAAAGTGGGGTTTTCTAAAAAACTTGATTAGATTTTTCATTTTTAATCAGTTAAGAAACACAGTTTTTAATTACGTTTACATTTTCATGCTTTTACACTCGAATCAGCAATATTTAGGCCAACTCAGTTAAACTAAATACAGATGACTGACCCTACTATAGTAAGTTGTAAAAAGTCGGCCAGGCATCTCTTGCCAGATGGGCTCCATAGCACTAAAGAGCTCCAAACAAACTCAAAAATAAAGTGGCGCTATTGTTAAATTAATTAATTGATTTTGCAAAATGTTAGTAAATTTTGGGAGCCATACGATGGCCAGTACCCTATCCTTTCCATGTCAGCAACATTTTTAGATGAGGTTTCAAAGGAGACTGGCTAATCAAAGTTGATGTATAGGGCTATTAGCTAAAAATTAGCTCAAGTAAAGCAAAATGCGATTGAATAGCTGGAACGATATTTTCTTAATTCTTGTTTTTCGACCAATATTATTGATAATTTTTGACAAAAAGATGTGTCAACTATTACTTAAATCTGCCATTTTAAATTGTTAAAGCTGTCGATATCGAATCCATTATATCTGAATTAAAAGCATTTAATGATGAATGTCCGAAATCTATATAAAGAGGCAATATGTAATCTCTGACAATTTCAAAGCGTTTACTCGAATTGCATTTATTTTTCAATCTAAGCAGACATATTCTGATTAAATTTTTAAGAGCATATGTATTTTTACTGTCGATATAGATGAGACCTTATCTATGTTGATCGACAATACATCTTTCTGCGAGTTGAATATCATTTTGAAGCATGAGCTATAATATTTCATCAGCAAGATGATTTTAGTTCGAAGGTCTAATAACTAAATGCTACAGGCTAAGCAAATCTTTGATTAAGGGTAAATTTTGTTGGTTCGATTTTAGATAAAGATACAAAACAGTCGCTGAGACGGGAAACGATAAGGCAGTTTATGGTTTAAGGTTGATAATCCCTGCTTTTGCTAATTCGAAAAATTAAGAAAGCGGTACTTAGCTTATTTCCTGCTGACTTGCCTAAATAGATACTTTACTCA
>Ga0169931_10002197_pt1 | contig 31929 bp, 37 predicted proteins | sample Kivu_15m_20L_FD_129675 | JGI IMG/M metagenome (GOLD analysis project Ga0169931, IMG submission 129675) | Freshwater microbial communities from Lake Kivu, Western Province, Rwanda to study Microbial Dark Matter (Phase II) - Kivu_15m_20L... | ecosystem: Environmental > Aquatic > Freshwater > Lake...
CGATATAATCAAGATAGATTTTGAAAAAGGGACAATAATTGAGCTGCACCTGACCCACACGATAGCTCTTACCGACAAGGGCGAAAGGATAAACATCCCAAATCAGAAGTTTGCCGAAGACGTCGTGGTGATAACCCACAAAAGAAAAGGAAACTACGAGGATTATTAGAGACAGACACGCTGTGAACACGTAGCGACGTTAAAGACGAGTTCGGATGACATCTATCGGGAAGCCTAGAATACTTCTTTTGGCCTGTACTCTCCGAACACCTGTCTGAATGTGTTGCTTATCTCGCCTGTCGTACCATACACTTTGACAGAGTCGAGTATGAATGGCATCAGGTTGTCTTCTTTTTCTGCCGCAGCCATCATCTTTGAGAGTGCATATTCTACCTTTTTGTTATCACGTTCCGACTTTAGTTTCAGCACTGCCTTTCTTTGTTTTTCTCCAACTGACTCGTCAATTCTCAGCAAGTCCTGCTTTGCCTCTGTCTCGTCGGCAAACTTGTTTACTCCCACCAGAACGCGCTCTCCGGAATCCACCTCTTTTTTAAGACGATATGCGTTTTGCCTTATCTCCGACTGGAAGAATCCCTTCTCGATTGCGCGCAGTGCGCCGCCCATCTTTTCAATCTGTTTTAGGTATTTCCACACCCCAGCTTCGATCTCATCGCAAAGATTCTCAAGGTAGTAAGAGCCAGCCACAGGATCAACGGTCTTTGTGATTCCGCTTTCATGCGCCACTATCTGCTGTGTCCTAAGCGCTATCTTGGCAGACTCTGTCGTGGGGAGTGCCAGAGCCTCATCGCGTGAGTTTGTGTGCAGTGACTGCGTTCCGCCAAGAACTGCAGCCATGGTCTGGATTGCCACCCGTACTATGTTATTGTCCGGCTGCTGCGCTGTCAGAGATTCGCCGCTTGTCTGCGTGTGGAATTTTAGCTGCGTCGACTTTGGATCCCGGGCATGAAATCTTTCTTTTAGGATCTTTGCGTAAACTTTTCTTGCAACCCTGAACTTTGCAATCTCTTCGAAGAATTCTATCGTGCAGCAGAAGAAGAAAGACAATCTGGGGGCAAAGTCGTCTATCTTAAGACCTCTTGCAAGGCACGTCTCGATGTATGCGATGGCGTTTGCAATAGTAAACGCCACCTCCTGAGTCGCAGTAGAGCCGGCCTCCCTCATGTGATAGCCAGATATTGATATCGGGTACCATTGCGGCACGTGCTTTGCACAGTATGCAATCATGTCCCCTATGAGCCTCATGGACGGTTCTGGTGGATAGATGTACGTGTTTCTGGCAATGTACTCTTTTAGAATGTCGTTCTGGGTTGTGCCCCTAAGGTCCACGCTTTTGAATCCCTGCGACTCCCCCACCGCGATATAGTATGCCAGAAGCGTGGAGGCAGTAGAGTTTATCGTCATGGATGTGCTTACCTTGCCCAACGGGATTCCGTCAAACGCGGTGAGCATGTCCTTGAGCGATGCGATTGAGACCCCCACTTTTCCCACCTCGCCTTCAGCCTGCTGAGCGTCTGGGTCATGCCCTATCTGCGTGGGCAGATCAAATGCCATCGAAAGGCCTGTCTGGCCCTTCTCTAGCATGAACTTGAACCTTTCATTGGTCTGCTTGGCGTCACCAAATCCAGAGTACTGGCGCATTGTCCACAGCCTTGACCGGTACATGTCAGAGTGTATGCCACGTGTGAACGGGTGTTTTCCAGGCTCCTCCTTTGCCTTTTTCTTTGACTGCTGATGATAAACGCGCTTTACTACAAAGTTGGAATCGGTCAGAATCTCTTTTGGTTTTTCGGAGGGTTTTTCATTTTTGGCCATATCATCACCTTAGTATCGAGCCGGTTATTTTATCTGCCGCCTCAAATGGATCAAGTTGTTTAGACTGCAACTTTTTCAGATATTTAGAGTAGTTTTTGTCAGACTCCAAGAGCAAATCGATTTTGCTTTTCACATTATTTAAAACAATATCCTTGAGTTCCAGCTCCAGTCGAACTTGCTCCCGTTCCTTTTTTGATTTCTTTTTCAGATCCATCAACTCCTTTAGTTTTTTTGCAAGTTCGTCTATTCCCTGATTTTTCACGGCAGACGTCTTTAGAATGACCGGGTTTCTTTCTGTCATACCAATGAACTCTTTTACCGACTCGAACAGCTGGGCCGCGCCATCAAGATCTGCCTTGTTTACAACATAGATGTCCCCGATTTCTGTGATTCCAGCCTTTATCGTCTGTATGTTGTCCCCGGTGTGGGGGTTGAAAACTACCACTGTTATGTCCGCAATGTTGGAGATTTCCACCTCGGTCTGTCCTGCTCCAACGCTTTCGATTATGATTGGGTTGAATCCTGCGTACTCTAAGATCCTGATGCTGTTCCTAATTGAGCGCGAAACTGCGCCCGTGGCTCCGCGTGACGCTATGCTTCGTATGTAAAGTCCAGAATCGGTGGACTCTGTCATTCGCACACGGTCTCCAAGTATGGCTCCGCCCGTCAGATGGCTTGTCGGGTCTACTGCCAGCACGGCCGCCTTTAACTTTAGTTTCTTTAGTGCAATCGCTGTTTTGTTTATTAGTGAGCTTTTACCGGCGCCGGCAGGCCCGGTAATTCCAACCACCATGGACTTGCCGGTGCTTTTGAATATCTTTTTTATCAAATTTCGTGCCTCTGCCTCGTCGTTTTCAACAGCAGATATGCATTTTGCTATGGCTCCCCGCTTGCCGCGCTTTAGGTCGGTTAAAAGTGTCAACTGTTCTTATTTTTTTTTCCTCAATAAAATCTTGTTGGGTTTTTCTCAGAGATCACTGAATATCATGTTGCCAGCAGACTCGCCTGCGTTGTGGATGTCAATTTTGATTCCGACTGTGCCGAAATCCTCGTGTTCTACAACGAATGTCACCGGCGTCACCTTCCAGCCGTACTGAGGAACTGCGTCGAATGGAACTGTGGTCGTAAAGCTTGACGCATCAAACGTTCTCTGAAAGCTCGGATCCATTCCAAGAACCTCAAGTACCACACGGTTTGTCTTCTGGGTGTGATCTTCAAACCTTATCTCGACTATCTTTTTTTCAGGATAGTACGTGGCGTCTGCAAAAAACACATCCGAGTATTTTTCGGCAATCTGTATGCTTTGCACTACCGATATTCCGACGCCGAACGCGATTAGGGTGCAAATCGATGCAAGTACGATTCGTCTGTTCATGCTACGAGTATTCCTGCCTCGTCCGCTGCAAAAACGCCGCGTTTATCCGCATTCTTTCAAGCGTCTGTTCCACAGTCCTCTCAGTCCCCGGCGTGGGGTTTTTTCTAAAGAACCTTTCAACATCTTTTTCCATGGATGCGTCCGCCACCAGCGTTATGCTTGAGACGATCCTATTCAAGAGCGGGCTGCCAGGCCCCACCTTGTTGCGTATTTTGTTCCAGTTTTTCACAAGCCACGGCCAGAGTATCTTTTTTCCATGCGGGTTTGAGGCAGTCTGAATTATCGGCAGCTGCATGTTTTGAGAGCGCACCTCGCTTGTCTGCGAAAAGTTCAGTGTCCTGAGTAGCAGATCTGGGTCCTTAAAGCTGCACAATGCGGACAGGAACCTAAGTTTTTCTTCCTGGGATTTTGCGCCCCTGAATAATCTCAATAATGTGTCATAGGTCTTGCGGTTACCGCTCCATGCCACTATACCGAATACTGCGCCTTGGATGTCCGGGTTTAGCGACTGCGGCCGTTTTAGATACCTCTTGAACCGAACATTTGCCTCCAAGATCACATCCTCATCGTCAAGCCGTCCAAGTGCCGACAGGATTTGGCTTCTAAGCAGTGCGTTTGTGTGCGGCTCTCCCTTTTTTGCGTCCCATCCAAGGCGCGCAAATACTTTATTAAAAAACTCGTATGCTGCATCCCTAATCAGGTAAGAGAACGGCTCATCCAGGGTCTTTGAGTATATTGAGAAAAGATTCCCCGCTACGTTGGACAGCACTATGTAATCATCCTCCTCTTCATACGCATCAATGAATTCAAGGTATCGCCTCACCTGATCATCTCCGGAGATGCAAAGTGCGTAAAGATCATTCTGTACTGCCCATCTGTCGATGTGTGATACTGACTTTGCCGCAATCACGGGTTTTATGCCGGACAGCAAATCCGGCGAATATTTTACGCGGTAAAATCCTGGGCGGCCCGAGTTTATCACCAGGCTGGGAGATGTCACCTTCATTCGGTCGTGTTTTTTTGTAACCAGTTTTTTCAGTATCTTTTTGTCGCTTTTAACGGAGACCGGTATGTGCCACTGTCCTTTTTGCTTTCCTTTTTGTTGGTATACAAACCGTTTTTGACGTAAAATCAGATCCTCATTTTGCGTTTCAGCATCAACCATGGGGAATCCCACCTGGCGTATCCAAGAGTTCACCATCGCAGGCACGGGCATTTTTGATGCCCTGCCAATCTCCATCCACAGGTCATCGCCTTTTGCATTCTTGTAAGAGTATTTTTTCAGATAGTTTCTCAGCCCTTGGCGGAACTTTGCCTCGGTGACGTAATTTTCAAGCATTCGCAGTACGCACCCCCCTTTGTCATATGATATCGCGTCAAATATCTCCCGGATTTCTGACGGCTCGCGTACTTTAACGTCGATTGGGTGTGACGAGTGTAATGCGTCAAGTCCCATCGCCGTATTCATTGCATCCTCAAGGAACTGGTCCCACAGCTTCCATTCTGGATAGAACTTGTCGACAAATTTTGTCGCCATGAACGTTGCAAAAGACTCGTTCAGCCACAGATCATTCCACCACTCCATGGTGACAAGGTTACCAAACCACTGATGCGCGAGCTCGTGCGACACCACCTCCGCGATGAATTGCTTGGTCTGGGTCGATGACGTCTTTGGATCATAGAGCAGTATGGTCTCCCGGAACGTGATCGCCCCCCAGTTTTCCATCGCGCCTGACGCAAAGTCTGGAACTGCGATAAGATCAAGTTTCGGCAGCGGGTATTTGATTCCAAAGTATTGCTCATACGATGTCACAAGTCTCTTACACAGGCTCAGAGCGAACCGACCCTTTTCGCTGTTGCCCTTTGTAGTCACTATCCTATACTGCACATTCCCCTGCCTGCTAGACAGGAACTCAAACTCACCTGCGCCCAGATACACCAGATAGGTGGACATGATGGGGGTTCTTGCAAACTTGTGAGATATTTTGGAACCCAGTACCATCTTTGAAACCAAATTCATGTTTGAGATTGCAGTGTGGTTTTTTTCAGTTATTATTGTGATGTCAAATGTTGCTTTTGCTTTGGGCTCGTCTATGCAAGGAAACGCCCTTCGTGCGTCAGCTGCCTCAAACTGAGTGGTTGCGATGTATTTTGTCTTTCCGGACTGGTCCTTGTATTGGCTGCGGTAAAACCCCACAAGCCTATCATTTAGGATTCCGGTAAAATCGATTTCAATTGCGACGTCCCCCTTGATTTTTCTTGGGAGGTGTATCAGGAGGGATTCCGACTTTTCGTTAAGAACTGTTCTCGTCTTGAGTAGTGAGCCGCCGAATATCACCGCGCATCTTTTAATTTTTAGCTCTGCTGCATCAAGCTGAACCGTTCCGGTAGGACTTGGAATATTTGCATGCAGTATCTCTTTTGCCGTAAATGTAAAATTGTCAAAATGGGGCTCAAATGTAAGATCATAATTGATTGGAGTCAAGGACATGTTTTTGTTTGGAGTTGCTGCCTTTATGTACATTTAGAATGAGTGTTCCGATCAAACTATCGTCAACTGCCACATAGCTAAACGCGCAGCAGATCGGTTTTATCAATTGCCCGGTTTTTTATCGTATGGAAGATGCGCACGGCCTCGACCGATGGATTGAGGATTCAAAAAAAGAAGGAAATGCCAAGTTTTCAAAATCATTATTCCCACACGAAAGAATCGCTCTTGACTCCCTTATGGAAAGAATCCGTGAACTGGAGAAAATGAGGGACCAGATACTATACGAGTTAAACAAACTCAAAAACATGGCCGAAAACCACTAGGTTTTAAAATCCATCTGGACAATACAATATAAAATGGCACAAAAACTTGCGACAAGGCGCATTAAGATCCTAGTGGCAAAGCTAGGCCTCGATGGACATGATAGGGGCGCGTTGGTTTTGTGCCGTGCATTCAGGGACGCCGGGATGGAGGTAATCTATTCCGGACTTTTTGCTACACCGGAACGCGTGGCACTGATTGCCGAGGATGAGGACGTTGACGCCGTGGCGCTGAGCCTGCTCAACGGCGCACACAATACGCTGTTTCCAAGAGTAGTAAAAGAGTTGCAAAAAAAGGGCATCAAGGACGTTTTGGTAGTCGGGGGCGGAGTGATCCCAGACGAAGACAGAGTGGGTCTTGAAAAATCAGGAATCTCCAAGGTGTTCGGTCCGGGTTCGCCGCTGCCGGCGATCATCGAGCACATCAATACAGGCGTAGCAAAGCTGAGAAAAATCTAGTTACTCTTTAGAGTCAGGCCACATCATCTGGCGCATTTTCTTTCCGACCTGTTCTATTTGGTGTTGTTCAAGCTGCTTCATGTATCTGTCAAAGGCGTTTTTGCCGTTTTTCTGGTATTCCGATATCCATTCCTCGTTGAATGTGCCATCCTGAATCATCTCTAGCACCTTTTTCATCTTTGCCTTGTTCTCCTTGTCCATCACCATCGGGCCACGGGTAAGACCTCCATACCTTGCGGTCTCAGACACTCGTCTCCACATCCCGTTGATTCCGTATCTTTGGATCATATCGACTATCAGCTTCAATTCGTGCAGTACCTCAAAGTATGCTATCTCGGGCTGGTACCCCGCCTCCACCAATGTCTCAAATGCATTTGTTACCATTGACGCACACCCACCACAAAGATCAGCCTGCTCTCCGAACCAGTCCGTCTCCACCTCTTCTTGGAATGTTGTCTGAATCAGTCCCGCCCTTGCGGATCCTATACCCTTGGCAATGCCAAGCGTTCTATCCCATGCCTTGCCAGTCTTATCCTGGTATACTGCAACTATCGAAGGGGTGCCAAATCCCTCAAGATAAGTCTCCCTTACCTTGGATCCTGGGCCCTTTGGTGCCACCATTATGATGTCCAAATCCTCTGGCGCCTTTATCCATCCCCAGTGAATTGCAGCAGCGTGTGAGAACGATAGTGCCTTTCCCTTGGATAGGTTGGGTTCAATTTCTTCACGGTAGACCTTGGCCTGAATCATATCGGGAATCAAAATATGAATAATGTCACCTTTCTTTGTGGCCTCGGCAACAGACATGACGTTGTGGCCATCCTTTTTTGCCTTGTCCCACGTTGGACTCCCCTCCCTTAGGCCGATTACAACGTTTAAGCCAGAATCCCGGAGGTTGTTTGCCTGAGCATCACCTTGAATTCCATAACCAATTACTGCCACAGTTTGATCCTTTATTGGATCCAAGCTGATTTCATTATCCTTCCACGTCTTTGCCATGGAACTCGTCAAACAGATGGGAATAAAAACCATAAAGTCAGATTGTCAATACTTTGCTGCAGTTGCGGCAACGAACCCTGACGTCATCACCATCCAGCCTTACAAATTTCTTGGATCCGCATTCAGGGCATATCGGACAAGCTCTTAAGCCTCTCACAGAGTCAAAAAAGGCAGCACTCTAGTTAAACATGAGCCAGGCGCGCTATTTTATCCGGCCGCTGCCAAGTAGGCGTATTGACTGGGACTCTGGCTTTAGCACGACGCATATGTCACCTTTGTCGCACACTGCCGGCTTTTCTAGTGTCAGTCTCACAGGATTTAACGATGAGAACTTGGCAGGTTTAATCTGGAGCCCTATGTTTACAAGGCACATCTGGTTTACTGCAAAGTCGGCCTTGTAGAACGGGCTTTTTGTAAATTCCAGCTCAATCTCGGTCAGCATTTGTTCAGAGCCTGGCGAGCAAAGAAGATCCCCCCTTCCCACCTGATCAGGCGTAACGCCCTTTACCGCAAGCCCCACACGGCCCGGAGACTCGGCCGTTTCCATAGGATCATCGTGCATTTGTATGGACTTTATGAGGACATCGACGCCGGCAGGCAAAAGTTTTAGCGTGTCATACTGCTTAATCATTCCCCGCTCCACCTTGCCCAGCATGACTGTTCCGACCCCCTTGACGTCAAAGCAGTGGTCGATCACGACTCGCGCATTTCCGTCCTTTGAAATTTGGGTAAATTTGTCCGACTCTTCTTTGATTTTATCTACAGGTATTCTCGCATAGTTTTCAAGGACTGTATTTTTTATCATCGTGTTCAACGTGTTTTCATCCACATCAAAGGTATGGGACAGGATTCCGTTCTTTTTTTGTAGCATGTCCAAGGCGATAATCTGCTCCCCCACGAACTTGTCAAGCTTGTTTACGCAGAATATCACGTATTCTGCCAGATTTATTGTTTGCAAAAGCGGCTGTATCTTGTCAGGAAACCCGGAGGGGACGGTATACGTGCGGATCACGCCTGACTCTTTTTTGTCGTACATCGTCATGTCGGTAGCAGTTCCCTTTTTGCCAAGCTGCGCCGCAACGGATTGATCTCCCAGTACTACAAAGTTTACAGAATTTGCCATTGTTCAGGTAAAAAATCAGTCAATAATATACTGTAGGAATCCAAAATCACGCAACATAAATCACGCAGCGACAAAGTACATCTATGGAGATGTGGATCACAATTGCGCTGATTGTCGCAGCGGCATTTTCCATGGTTGCATTTGCAATAATTCGTCTGTTCAGATGACTAAAGATTCGCGTTACGGATATCTTTCTAGAACGGCCGCATAGCTTACAAAGCGATGGTTTCTTGGAAGGACATGCTTTTGAACATACTTTGGAATCTTTTTACGCAGCCCAAGATAGCCGACAGGCTCGTGTAAAATACCACGCGCGTATGAGGACTTTAAGACATCATCATTTGCGCTGTAGTGATTGACGAGTCTAGTCCGCACCGTAGCGGCAAAGGCCCTTCTGCAAGCCTCACCCGTAAGAAGATCCGCGGGAACTGAGCTACCAAAAAAATATGCGCCCTCTATTACGCATCGTTTTCTTGCCAGATGTAACAATGTGTGAATTATCACTTCTGAACCCAACGAATGACCCATCAGTCGAATCTTGGTTTTTGGGTATTTTTTCTTAAAATCTACGATGAATTGTGAGAGATTCGAGCCGTTTTTTCTAGCTACAAGTTTGGCAGTTCTTACCGCAAGCGCTTCCGAAGACTTTAGGTGAGCCCCCGACACGTCAGAGTCGTAACTGAATCCGACTACTTGGTGCACGTATCCAAGTTGCCTTAGTCTTTTTTTTGCTATCTGAAATTTGGAGACGGCGGCGGAGCGGCTGTTGCGCATCCCATGAATCATGATTGTGAATTCGGCGCTCTGCCCCAAGTTATCAAAGAACTTTTTTGGGTAAAGATCATAATGTTTTTTCTTCAGTGTTTTTCCCGACTTTCTGTCATAATATCCGCGTGTAGATATACGCGGAATCCTACTTTGCGCCAAGCTTTTCCTTGTGTTTTGCAATGTCGGTCTCTTCTACACGGGCAAACAGCGGCGATACGCTCCCAAGGGAATGCTTTGGATTAATTGGAAGCTCCGACATAGAGTCCCATCCTGCGCCAGAAATATCATCTTGTATTCCAAGCTGTGTCCAGATTTTCTCTGCAGACTTTGGCAAAAACGGCATTAGTGCAACTGCAAGTGAGTGCACTGCGTTTACTGCCAAAAAGATACACGTGTTGGTTCCAGGACCTTTCTTCCATGGCTCCTTGTGCTGAAAGTACTGGTTAAAGTAGGTTGAAAACTCCATCAACTTCTTTAACGCCCTGTCGAGATGGTTCTGCTCCATAAGTGGCGTCATCTCTGATGCCAGAGACTTTATTTTCAATTCCGCATCCTTGTCCTTCTCATCATATGCTTCCGGTTCCGGAATGACTCCGGAAAAGGCCTTGTTCGTAAAACCGAGCGCGCGGTTTACGAGATTGCCGAGATTTCCAATTAGCTCCGAGTTTATTCTGATGGCAAAATCATCCCAATCAAAGTTTAGATCATCCTGTGAGTAGGGGTTGATCGATACCAGATAAAACCTCAGATAGTCGGCAGGATAGTGACTTAGAAAGTCCTTCAGGCCTATGTACCAGTTGCGGCTCTTTGAGATCTTTTTTGACTGTAGTGTCAGATGCCCACGTGTGGGGATGTAATCAGGCAGTTTGTATTCCTCGTCTATGCCAAGCCGCATCGCTGGAAGGAAGAGGTAGTGGTGATACACTATGTCTTTCCCAATAAAGTGGTAGATGTCAGCAGAGTTCCAGAATTCTTTTCCGTCCAACCCACGGTCGGTTAGAAGCTTGACTGCAGTTGAGATGTATGCAAGATGGTTATCAAACCAGCCGTAAAACACCTTAGAGTCATCGCCAGGTATTGGCACGCCCCACGTTATATCACGTGTGATGTCCCAGTCCACAAGTCCTGAGGATATCCAGTTCTGAACGTATTTTTTGACGTCCTTTTGAAGATTGGCGTTTGTTTCCAGCCATTCTGTGAGCTTGCCCGCAAAATTTTTGAGTTTAAAAAAATAGTGCGTCGTCTTTTCCTTTACCGGCGTTTGGCCGCATATTGCGCATTTTGGATCCTCGATCTCCTCCGGAACGCGCCCACATTTTTCACAGAGATCGGAGTACTGATCTTGCGCGTGACAGTATGGGCACACTCCAACTACGTATCTGTCGGGAAGAAACTTTTTGTCGTTCTTGCAGTAAAACTGGATGATTTCAGATTCGTAGATGTGCCCATTCTGACGCAGTTTGTCAAAGACGTACCTTACAAACTCTACATTTTCCGGCGAGCTTGTACGGTAGAAAAGATCAAAGCAAATGTCAAATGCGGAAAAGTCCTCGTAGTCACGCCTGTTCCAGTGTGCAACATATTCTTGGGGTGTTTTCCCCTCTTTTTCAGCCTGAATCAGAATCGGCGTTCCAAAATCATCCGATGCGCATACATAGTACGCCTCCACCCCCGTCATTTTGAGAAATCTCGTAGTCACATCAGCTGGGAGGTACGTGGATGCGACGTGTCCAAGGTGTATTTCCCCATTGGCATATGGAAGTGCGCTTGTGATGATTGCTCTTTTTCTCAACGAGTCAATTTCGCCCGTAGGGCTTAAAAGCTTACCAGTTCTCGTGGTATGCCACTTGTTTTTTGGAAAGGCTGTCTATTTTGACACCCATGGCACCAAGGGCGTCTACTGCAACCTGCCTGTCGATCTCCTCAGGCACCGTGATTATCTTTTTTCCAATCTTTTTGTGGTTTTTGAGTATGTACAGAATTGAGAGTATCTGGTTGGAGAAGGATTGCGCCATGACCTCAGGTGGGTGTCCCTCGGCAGCTACCAGATTGGCCAGTCGCCCCTTGCCCAACAAATATACTTTCTTTCCGCCTGCAAGAACGCATTCGTCAAGGTTTGGCCTCACCTCCCTTACGGATTTTGACTTGTTTAGTAAAAAATCGCTGTCAATTTCGACATCAAAGTGTCCGACATTTCCCATCACGGCCCCGTCCTTCATTTTCAGGATGTGTTCTTTTCTTATGATGTCCCTCATGCCAGTGCACGTGATGAAGATATCGCCGATCTTTGCTGCATCTGCCATTGGCATCACCTCGTATCCATCCATATGCGCTTCAAGCGCCTTGACAGGGTCGGTTTCCGTAACGATCACTTTTGAGCCCATCCCGTGGCTCCTCGCCGCCACACCCTTGCCTACCCAACCATATCCTGCCACAACGACGCGCTTGGAGGCAAAAAGCAGGTTCATCGCACGCAACAATCCATCGATGGTGCTCTGTCCGGTTCCGTACCGATTGTCAAACATGTGTTTTGTGTAGGCTTCGTTTACCAGAATCACAGGATATCTGAGTTTTCCCTTTCTTTCGATCGCCCTAATCCTGTTGACACCGGCAGTGGTCTCCTCAGTTGAGCCAAGAATTTTCATAGTTTTATATTTTTTATCAAAATGTAGCTTGACGTTCATGTCAGCCCCGTCATCGGTAACAATTATGGGTTTGTGGTTAAGAACCTGCTCGATGCACCAGTCGTATTCCTCGTTAGTCTCATCGTTCCACGCATATGTGTGGATTCCTTCAGATGCCAAGTATGCCGCAATGTCGTCCTGTGTGGTGAGAGGATTTCCGGCGCATGCCGCAACTTCTGCGCCAAGTTCTTTTGCACCCATCAAGAGCACCGACGTTTCCTTTGTTATGTGGAGGCAGAATCCAAGCGTGAGCCCTTTGAATGGCTGCGATTTTTTCAGCCTTTTGATGGTGTTATCCAGTATGGGCATGTGGCTTCTTGCCCACTCATAGGACAATTTTCCCTGCTCTGCCAGACCCTCGTCTTTTACCCTGCTCAACATCGTTCCAAAAAATTTCAGCACTAAAAAGTCTTCTCATGAGGAAAAAAGAAACTAAATATCTAACAATTCTTGATGCAAACCATGGCTTGGCAGAAAGTTGCGGAAAAAGGCGAGATCCCAAGCGGAAGGTCAAAAGAGTACAATGTCAATGGAAAACGCATTGCAATCTTCAACCAGAATGGATATCACGGCCTTGATGCATTGTGTGTGCACCAGGACGGCTCCATCGCGCCGGGGAAGCTGGACGGTGACATTGTGGAATGTCCGCTGCATTTTTGGCACTACAACATAAGGACAGGTGAGCTCTTAGACTACCTAAAGGGCGTAAAGCTTCAGACATACAACGTAGAGGCACGCGACGACGGGATTTACGTTGACGTTTAAGCCAATACAATTTTTAATTCAGCAGTCAAACCAGATGCAGTGAACCAGGCCGTTTTAGACGAAATTAAAAGGCAAGATTATTCGCAAATCCAGACCAACATCGAAACATTCCTTGGAAAACACCTAACAGAGTCAGGCTCTGGCGGACTTGTTTTTGGCTTAAGCGGCGGAATCGACTCGGCCGTAATTGCCCACATTTGTGCAAAATCGTTTAGGGAGAGGACTCTGGCGCTGATAATGCCCGACTCCAAGGTATCCCCCAAGGAAGAAACCGAGGATGCGCTACATATCGTGGACACACTTAGGTTGGAGTACAAATTAATCGACATAAGCCAGATTCACGCCATGTTTGCAAACGTCCTTGAGCCAGATGGAAAGGCGCTTGGAAACCTCAGGGCCAGGATTCGCGCCAGTCTTTTGTATTATTATGCAAACCTGAGGAACTATCTTGTAATCGGCTCAAGCGACAAATCAGAGCAGATGGTCGGTTATTTTACCAAGTTTGGCGACGGAAGCGCTGACATACTCCCAATTGCTTCCCTGTACAAGACTCAGATACGCGAGCTAGCAAGGCATCTTGGCGTCAAGGAATCCATAATTTCAAAGAAAAGCAGCCCTCATCTGTGGACAGGTCATGTGGCGGAGGACGAAATTGGCGCAACGTATGAAGAAATCGACTCCGTCCTGTATTGCATTGTAGATAGATCTCTTTCGGTCGACGACGCAGTAGAACTCACATCCGTAAGCAGGGAAAAAACTGAAAAAATCCATCAACTGTACAAAAAAAGTCAACACAAGAGAATAATGCCGCCAAGGCTGTGAGGAATTTGCTTGAAGATTTTCGATACGCTCAGGGCAGAAGAGTTGGAGATTCCGACGAAAGACGTCCGCATGTATCTGTGCGGCGTTACCGTGTATGACGAATCACACATCGGGCATGCAAGAACCATCATCGTATTTGACACATTGCGCAGATACCTTGAGTCACGCGGGGTCTCGGTAAATTTTGTTCAAAATTTCACCGATGTTGACGACAAGATAATCAACCGTGCAAGCCTTGAGGGCACACATCCGTTGGAGATCAGCAAGCGATACATTGACCATTATCATGAGGATTTTGAGAGGCTGAACATCAAGGCAGCCACGGTTTACCCGAAAGCGACAGAACACATACAAGAAATGATAGAGTTCATACAAAACCTAATAGATGCAGGATTTGCGTACGTCTCAAAAAACGGAGTATATTACAGCGTAACAAAGTTCCCAGAATACGGCAAGCTGTCAAAAAGGAGGATAGAAGACCTCATATCCGGAGCAAGGATCGAAGTTGACGAGACAAAAAAGGATCCGCTTGACTTTGCGCTATGGAAGTTTTCAGAAAGTGAACCAAGCTGGCCCAGCCCATGGGGTAGCGGAAGGCCCGGCTGGCACATAGAGTGCTCTGCAATGAGTCTAAAGTATCTTGGAGAGGAGTTTGAGATACACGGTGGAGGGCGAGATCTGATATTCCCACATCACGAAAATGAGATTGCGCAGACCGAGGCGCTTACAAAAAAACCGCTCGCCAAGGTTTGGATGCACGTAGGCATGGTCACAATAAACGGGGAGAAGATGTCAAAATCGCTTGGGAACATAAAGACCGTAAGACACGTTCTTGACGGATGGGGCCCAAACGTCATCAGACTGTTTTGCCTTTCAGGCCACTATTCAAAGGCAATAGACTATTCAGAGGATCTGCTCAAAGAAAACCTAATCAAATGGCGCCAGGTCGAGACGGCGTATTATGAAATGTTCATGGCCGGGGATGAGTCAGATTCATCAGACGACGTAACAGCACTAGTTGCAGAGTGCAAGAACGAGTTCGACTCGGCCCTAGAGGCAGACTTTAACACACCCCTTGCACTAAACTCGTTCTTTAAGCTTGTAAAGGGAATCAACAGGATTGCAGCAGACGAGATGATGACGAGGTCGGTCGCCGACGCTGCCATGCCGCAGCTTGAGCGCATGCTGGACGTTTTAGGCCTGCAAGTGCAAAAGGTTACAGGACACGAGAGGCAGGAGATCACAGACATGATAAGAATGAGGGACTCTTTACGCGCGGAAAAAAAATACGGCGAGGCAGACAAGATAAGGGAGAGCATATCTCAAAAGGGCGTGGTCTTGTTGGACCACAAAAGTAAGACAGTCTGGATGAAAAAAGAACGCATCGAGGCCGACGCCTAGTGGGATTTCTTTGATGCGCTTACAAGCGATATGACGTCGCGGTCCCTGAGCTGGTATGTGGTAGGCAGGCGCAGATTGTAACGTATGTCTTTTGCGTAAAGCAGCCCCTTTATCAGGTCGGTGTGGACCTCCTTTGCCAGATCCAAGACAGTGGCTCCGTCTTTTAGCAGGATTAGATCCGGCAGGATGTTTCCTTTCCTGTCCGACAGCATCTCCTCATCAGCCACCGGATACACCGCGTTCATCTTGAGAAGTTTAAAGACGGTCACATTGATTGCGAACTGAACTCCGGTTCTCATGTACTCCCCCATTATTTCTTTTGTAATAAAATCAAGGGCGCCCTTCTGCTTCTTACTAAGCTCATCAGGCTTTATGATTTCAAACTGCTCAGAGCCAGGAGAGTATTTGATGAGTCCTTTCTGCTCTGCCCGCCTCAAAGATAACTCGCTGTCAGCGCTTGCGGGAACGACTATGACGTCATTGTAACGCTCACGGAGCCTTGCAAAGTTCTTGTCTGCCCCCTCAACGTCAATCTTGTTTGCAACTATGATTGTGGGTTTTGAGATCTTTCGCAGAACCATTGCAAACTTTTTGCTTGCTTGAAAGTCGATTTCGTCGAACTCTTTGTCCTCGATTCCCGCCGCACGTAGCGCATCCCTGACATGATAGTTATTTACCCCTATCCCACGATACAGATCTGCTATAGCGGTTATTTTGTCAGTACCAGACGCCACAGTCTTTGACACCTTGTCCCGGTTTCCTTCTAGAATCTTTAGGTACCACATTATCAGCTCCTCCTCAATATCTGCAAAATCAGATATTGGATCACCTGTGCCAGACTCGGCAATCTTTCCTGCAGAGTCCACCCCGCCCGAAACGTCCACAACGTGAAGTAACGCATCCGATTGAGCGGCAACCGAGAGAAATTGATTTCCAAGGCCCTTGCCCTGCCATGCATCCTTTATCAGCCCAGGGAGATCAATCATCTCTATTGGGATGTAGCGCCAACCGTCAACGCATTTTGAGTTTTTTGGATTGTCCACCACGTTGAATTCCGGGTGAACACATAGTGTGATTGCGTTAGCTGTTGCAGACTCTGGTTTTTTTGTTGTAAACGGATATGTCGAAATCTCAGAAGACGAAAGCGTTGCTGAGTTGAAAAAAGTTGTCTTGCCGGTGTTAGTTTTGCCGATAATACCTATCTTTATTGGCACAGTTACAATTGCGATTTTAGCTATTTAATTATGACTAATGGTGGTTCCCGCTATCAGGTCTTGATCGTAATTTCTCAGCGAGATTTTTCAACTCTTCAATTGACCAAGCAATCTCGTCAATCTCCTCTTTTGTCAGCGAGTCATGCCACTTTTCAAGCGCAGTCTTTGAAATCTGGCATGCGTTGTAAAGCAGTCCCCAATACGGATGATGCTCCGCTGTAGTGTACGCAAGTTCAGTCACATCCTCAAGGCCGTTTTCTGCCTTTGAAACAGATGTGGCATTATGACCGAAAATCTTGACAGTGTCCGAATCTAAATCCGCATCAATTTTGAGCATCACTCCCTGTCTTGTGTATGAATCCACCAGTTCCTGAAGCGCTTTAAAGAAATCCTCAAAACTCGTCATCGGAATAACCGCTGGTGCTCGGCCAGCATGCACCTATTAAAGACCACTCGTATTCCCTCGCTTTGAGCTAGCTTTTCTGCCTCCTCGTTATGGATGCCTTCTTGTAGCCAGATCACCTTTGGTTTTTTCTTTATGGCCTCCTGAATCACGTGCAATACCTGCTCAGATGGCCTAAACACGTCCACAATGTCAATCGGTTCGGTTACATCCTCAAGGCTTGCAAAGCATTTTTTGTCAAGAATTGAATCTGCAGTTGGATTCACAGGCATTATGTTGTATCCTTGCTCCAGCAGATACTTTGGCACATAGTGCGCTGCCTTTTCCTCGTTTTTGGACATGCCCACAACTGCCACGTTGCCCAAAGAGAGAATCTGCATTATCTCATCGTCAGTGTGTGGATCTCGCTCCATGAGAAAACCACGCAGGCATGCGTTATATCTTATTTGGGATCAGGCGTAGCAAATAATCTATATATCAAATAAACTTAGTTTCATCATGGAAGAACAGCCGAATGACGTCATAGTGCTCGGAGCGATAAAGAAAGGCGCTAAAAAATTTAACAAAATAAGGGACAAGACCGGCATATCACCGGAGGAGTTAAACAAGATTTTAGAAAAGCTCGAGCAACGCGGCTTCATTCGCGTCGAAAAGAAGAAGGGGTTCCTCGGAGGAGAAAAAATAGAAATGTCCGTAACCGAGAAGGGAGACAATGAACTTCAACAGAGGATCCACGAGATGGAACAGAAATGGAACCAGATGGTCCAGCTGTACAAGCTCGGGGATAAAAAGAAGCTAGAAGAGTTCATGGGAAACAACAAGTCGGACTTTGCGATGATGATGTTCTTTGGGATGATGAACATGATGATGTTTTCGATGATGTTTTCGATGATAGGTGCCCCGATGCACGACTATGTTCCGGCGGACCAAATTCCACCCGGTGCGGAAAACCAGCCTGCAGATGCGGGCGGGGACATGGGCGGAGATTCTGGCGCTGGAGACGGCGGCGGATTCGACATAGACATAGGATTCTGATCTGCAAAAAATTGAAGTCTTAAATCATACAGCCAGTTAGCCAGAATAATTGTCATACACGTCAGATGAGAATGCAGGCCTGGTCAAAGTGCTCCAGTTCTTAAAAGCACACCAAATGGAGTATCTTTCCGGTGAGGATCTGAGCGAGGTGCTCAAGATAAGCAGGGTTGCAATCTGGAAGCACATAAAGAAGATCCAAAAACTAGGATACAAAATAGAATCAAAGCAGAATCTCGGGTACAGATTGACGGAAACTACCGACCTTGTCCTCCCATGGGAGGTAACAGACGGACTCAAGACGGAGTACGTTGGGAAAAGGATCTATTACTTTGACTCAATCGATTCGACCCAGAACTTTGCCGCAAAGCTGGCAAGAAGTGCTTCAGAGTCAGGCTCAGTTGTCATAGCTCACACGCAAACTGCAGGCAGGGGAAGACTTGGGCGTAAGTGGATATCCCCAAGGGGAGGAATTTGGATATCCATAGTGCTTTCTCCAAAGTTTGATGTTTCCAAGATAACACTTGTCCCACTCGCCGCATCCATCGCCCTTGCAAACGCAATTGAAAAGACACTCAAGATAAGAACAGAGTTAAAGTGGCCAAATGATCTCACCAAGGCGGGGAAAAAGGTTGCAGGAATCATAATCGACGCGTCGATAGAAGCAAGTAAGATAGAGAGCCTCATCCTAGGAGTAGGAGTTAATTACAAAGTAAATCCTGCAGAGCTGGAAAAGAGGATCAGGGTGAAAGAAAATTTCTATGGTGTAGACACGCTGGTAAGAGGCGATTCGCAAAAGCCCGCAAAGCTAGTTCAGTCGTTTTTGTCTGAGCTGGAAAAAATGCTGGAACTTTTAGACGAGGGTAAAACACAATCAATCATAACGCAGTGGACAAAAAGATCATCAACCATTGGAAGCACTGTGGCAGTTATGACGTCTTCGGGCAAGATTTCAGGCAAAGCGATAAAAATTGACAGAGATGGAAGCCTCATCATAAAAGACGGTCATGCAACCACCAAGGTCTCAGCGGGCGACATAATTCACGCATGATCACTTTCTTGGTTTTTTAGCCTTTTTTGTGGTTTTACGCGGCTTGTCCGGCTCAGAGCCCAGCAAAGCAGCCTCAGCCCGGATTATCTCCTTCATATCCGCCTGAATAGATAGCAGCGAGGATACAATCTGTTCAAGATGCGCCACATACTGCTTGTAGGCATGCAGAAGATCCGATTTTTTGGCATCGACTTTGATCAAATATTCGTTTGTGCGCAGCAAATTGGTAGAATCTATCATTTCGGGGAGTGGCTCGCCAAAAGACTCTATCCTATTCAGATCCTCCTGGGCTTTCTGTACCTCCTCCTTTAATACGCTCAGAGCGCTGCCCATTCCAACCATAACGTTCAAACAAAATCTTTCGTTATAATCATTTTTGTCAGGAACAAACCCAGTCGCGGATACGCGCCGTTGACGTGTGTCGTGATGCAGGCGACGGATTGTGGAAGACGCGTTTGGAAAATCACGATTTGAAAAACAAGTGGGGAAACGAGGTCAACTGCAGGCACGGTACGCCCGATTAGGACGTCTCCATGACAGTTTGGTCTCTCTCGTTTCTTAGGTCCTCCACCAAGGCCTTTGATTTTGCGGCAGCTCTTGCAATCATCGCAAAATAGGCCCTTGTCTCGGCATCAAGAAATTTGCCGAGCTTTTGGTACAGTATTTCGTTTGCGTTTGAGATAACGCAGATCGGATCCACGAGATCGCCAACAAGATCAGTTTTTCTTTTTATGCTCAGAGCGGGCGTTTGGGCAGCAGAATCGTGCTCATGTTGTCTGAGATTCTGACAATAGACTGCCTTGTAGCCCATCACTTGCTCTTCGCCTTCCTTACCCTTGCTGGAACTGCAATCTCTGCTTGTTTTGATTTTGTCCACAACAGCGTGCAGAGACTGAACATGTTGCTCACCATCTCCAAAGAGTTAGTGTGCATTACAGAGTCTGCCTCGTCGTTGAGATCCATCGATACGTTGAGGGCGCCGGACATCACAAGCTGCTTGTTCTCTTCTACGACCATTCTGCTCTTTGAAGGCAGTTTGCCCACTCGTATTTCGCTTGGGTTCAGACGGTGTACAAACGACATCTCTTTTTCTCCAGTCACCTCTGTGAGTATTCGCACCTGGATTCCCGCATCCTTTAGAAGTTGAATTCTTTCAGGAATGCTCGTGTGGTACATCCTCATCAGATCCTCGGAAGGTGCCACGATATACACAGTACCGCTAGCCTTTTGCAAAAGCTTGCTTATCCTAGAGTATATGTTCGACCTCCCCTGAATTATGATGAATGAGGAAACTTCCTGGACGTCTGTCTCTTTGACAATCACGTCGATATCCTCGACGATTTTTTGTGAAAGGTTCTTCATCGTTGTGACTTCGTCCTGCTTTCTCTCAATTATCGTGTTCAATGCTTCGGTGGGTGGTACTGCAGAGCATAGAGTCGGGTTTGAGAAGGTAGTTGTTACAACCCCCATGTTTCTGAGCCTATTCAACGCCCGATAGGTCTTACCTCTGTCAATATCCAATTTTCCTGATAGGGTTCCTACTGACACCGGTCCGGTCTGAAGCAACCCCATGTATACTTTGGAGTCAATATCTTCAAGACCAAAATATGCCAGCGTTTCGATTATTTCGTGCTGATTCATATCCCCACAAACACCATCTACGAATAGAATATGTGATGTTGTTTGTCTAATTTAGACAAACAGTACCTATACCAACCTGTTGCGACGCACCGTTCTTGAAAGTTATATAGCAACCATCCTTGCGGAATATTGAGTTGGAGATCATAATCGAGCCATGGAAGAAACTCGTAATTCACGAGATAATAGAATACAAGTTTGACGACTGGCTAAAGCAGCTGGCGTTCAGTAGTAAAACCGCGGGAGGTGCCATTCCAACCATAAACTGGGTAAACGGCATCGTGTTTCAGTCATTCAATTTCCCAGACACCAATACAACCGTTGAGGAAAAGCTAAAGGGCACACTCCATTGGTCGTCAGTCATGTTTGCAGTCAAGCCCAAATATGAGAAACAGATCATAACAGACAACGCCACGGTGAACCTGATTGACGTCAGCGTCAATTTGATTTTCCAAGAGCTCGCAGACAAGCTAAAATCGCATTCAAAATACAATGCCTAGCATGATGTCAGCGTGCTGTTCTATGACTCTAGAATCATCATTAGCTCAACCTACACACAAATAATCAGGTATAATTGGAAAAATCCATAATAAGCAAAAAACCTATAATATAGCGCTGATGACGACGTCCACTTTTAGGTGTCCATCTTGTGCTAAGAACTCAATGCAGACGGACGTAAACACCGGGGAGATGTTCTGCCGTAACTGCGGCTACGTGGCAGTAGAAAAATTAGAAGAGGCGGGACCAGAATGGCGATCGTTTTCTAGCGACGAGTCAGATAGAAGCAGGGTAGGAGCTGGAACATCTATTACGATGCACGATATGGGCCTTTCCACGGTAATTGGCTCTGCGGACAAAGATGCCACAGGCAAACCTCTTTCCGCATCCATGAAAAGCTCGATTGAGAGGCTCAGGACATGGGACAGTCGCACCCAAGCGCATTCATCAGCCGACCGCAATCTCAGGCAGGCACTGAACGAGCTAAACAAGATGAAGGACAAGATGGCGCTTGCCGAGTCGGTCATAGAAAAGGCAGCGTACATCTACAGAAAGGCCATGGAGAAAAAACTCGTAAGGGGCAGATCCATTCACGGTTTAATTGCAGCGTGTCTTTACGCTGCGTGCAGGAATACAGAGACTCCGAGGACTTTGGACGATGTGGCAGAGAGCATCAACATCCGGAGAAAGGACGTGGCAAGATGCTACAGGCTCATCTACAAGGAGCTTGACCTTAAGATGCCAGTGGCCGACCCAACAAAAGGAATCTCCCGGATTGCCAGCATGGCGAACTTGAGCGAAAAGACCAAGCGAAAGGCAGCAGACATCCTAAACAAGGCAAAAAAGATAGGAATGGTCGCAGGAAAGGATCCAATGGGCCTTGCAGCAGCTGCGCTTTACCTTGCGTGTATTTCAAACGGTGAGATTCGCTCGCAGAAGGACATATCAGTTGCTGCCGGAGTTACCGAGGTCACCATAAGAAACAGGTGTGTGGGACTCAAAAGCTTACTTGAAAAATAGCGTGAAATTTAAAGAACGCCTGCATGAAACAGCCATGACCGATGAGATAGTCTGGTCCGACTGGCTCGATACAAACTCCGAACAGTCACCAGACCTGCCTGAATCGCCCGGAGTGTTCATGATGCATGCAGCCATGAAGATCTTGCACATAGGCGGATCAAGCAACATAAGAAACAGCCTGCAGGAGCTCTTCAAAAAAGAATGCACATGCGATGCAAAGCGATTTCGTTATGCACTGACTAAAGACTTTGAGCAGACAAGTGCCGCTTTGTTAAGCGAATATCAGGGAAAGCATGACGGAAAACTTCCAAGGTGCATGTGATTCTTTCCGCCGCAAGCGTTGTTTGCCCTACTCATACACACACAAACATACAAACAGATTAGCCGTACCAGTATCAGGTCTGTTGGACCAGTGCCATAATTTCTCCCTTGCCAGACCATGGTATCCCACGGTCCTTCAGTACCATTTTTAAAAATCCACCGGCGTGACCGCAATAATTTACAGCAAATTAAATTAGTGGCAAAGTCAAGGTCGATTGGGATGAAGGGAAGACGCCATGAAAATTTCAGCCAAGGTTTGAATCGGCTTGTTCACATAGGCGAGCTTACATCTAGAATCACCCACGACATGAGAAACCCACTTACCGTGATAATCAACTACTCTATGCTAATCCGCAAAAACTCAAAAAACAAGCTTGACAAAAAATCGCTTGACCAGTTGTCCCTCATAGAAGACGAGGCAAGAAAAATGTACCACCAAATAGAGGATGTGTTAAACTACGTCAAGCTTCCTCCGCTTAAGCTTCACTCGTACTCACTGCACGACATACTGAAAAAGGTCATAGAGCGAATCCACATGCAGGATGTGGAGATCAACCTGCCGGACACCAACCCGCAAATAGTATGTGATATAGACAAGCTAGAAATTGTATTCGTAAACCTGATCACAAACTCAATAGAGGCAATGAAGGGGACTGGGACAATCACCATTTCTACAACGGAGAGAAAAAACTCGCTCACAATAGAATTTGAGGATTCAGGCCCCGGAATATCAAAAGAAAACTTTCCAAGACTGTTTGAGCCGTTGTTTACCACCAAGTCAAACGGCACAGGACTTGGTCTTGCAAGCTGCAAAAACATCGTTGAGCGACATCGCGGCACCATCACGGTACAGAACAGCCCTACAAGGTTCACGATCACAATACCAAAAAAATAATCTATGCTGTAACTTTCTTCTTACGCTTTAAGAGATAAATGCCGACGCCGGCCGCTGCCACTACCGCAACCGCATAAGGCAGTACAGAGTATTCCGCATCGCCGTCAGAGACCTGCGGGAGCGCGTCCGCATCAGGCGTTGTTGCAAATCCGCGTATCACGATGTCGTTTTGCGATGAGCCCTCGACGTCAAACGCCACGTGCCAGTTGTTCATCTCGTCAATACTTTGAATAAACTCTATAGGCTCGCCGTTGACGGTAACATCAAACTTTTCCTGACTTGACGCCATTGGGAACTCAAAGTTGACATATGTGGGTATTTTGAACGAATTGATCCCGTATATCGAAAGCTCGGTGCCGGAATCGTCAAAGCCGGCAACTATGAACGAGGCAGTCGAGTCATACCTAAAATCATATCGCTCCCCGTCCCGTGTAGCATACATTGGAACTATCGTCTCATCCCCGATTGCAAAACAGCTGTAATAGCTTACCATGTCTGTAAACTTTGGATCCGGATACAAAGTAAACTCGACAGTTTGCCCGGGCTCAATCTTTTCTATCTTTTCAAAATTAATGCCGACGTCTAGGACCTCATGGTCTTGCCCGTGAATCAGCGCGTATACTTTCAGGTCGTACTCCGTCTGGGTTCCGTTGTTTATTATCCTTCCAGTCAGGTGGCCATCATCATGCTTTACCAACGTCCTGTCGTAAATCACCTGCACATCAGGCGTTGATTCTGTGATCACTTTTTCGTAGGAGATCCTAGGATTTTGCAGGATCACCTCGGACGATGTTATCTGATGCATGTGGATTCTAAATGGGATGTCCTTGTTTGGGAATATCGTGGGCAGGGTCTGCGAGACAGAGACTGTCTTGTCACCTTCGAATACATCGATTATCACCGTAGGTGATACAGGATATGGTTCTGTGTTCTTTACTGCGCCGGCCACTGTATAGATACCACCGGAGTTAAAATATCCAGTAAATTCATTTTCCGGAATCCACACATCCGCATAAGCTGGAACGACAACCAACAAAGCTGGAATCAAGAATGCAGCAGGTATTATGTTCACGATGGGATTATCTTGTTGCCATATGTTAAACTAACGGATTTTTCTAACCCGAATATTCTTCGATTGCCTTTAATACCGCGAATGGAAACTTGGAAAAATCAAGGCCTTTTTCGGCAGACACTAGCAGTATCTCTTTTTTCAGCGGGAAGCTAAGCACAATCACCTTGTCTCTGTACGACAGGGCAAACCTAACAGGTCCAAGCTCAGAATCAAACTCCTGTCTCATTCGTACCCTCAGCGCAAGTTCCATGAATAGCATCTCGTCTTTGTTCGTCTCCTCAAGGGAGCTTTTTCCAGACGTCATGCCGCCCACGACAAGATGTCCCTTGTCGTTTATCAGGCCCACAAACCGGACGTTTGGGTCCATCTTTCGTACCTCGCTACACAGAGCCTCTTTATCCATACGCATCGACCACTTTGATCATATAAAGCCGATCTATTTATTGAGATCTTTTGTAATTAATCAGCATGTCACAGGACATCAAGCAGCCGGTTGATAATTTCAAACATGTCTCGCTATTTTGGACAGACCTGTTGCACCTAATCTCGGGCAAGCCTGTTTCGCTGACGTCCGTAGGCCCCACAAGAAACTGGGTAAACGATATGAAAAAAATAACAACCGAGGTAATCGACTCGTATGAGAACTTGATAGAGTTCAACCAGAGGCTCACTGAATACTACAAGCAGCTTACCGAGACATGGATTGAGGCGCAAAAAAAGGTCAACGCCAAGGTGCCCAGCATACCTCAAGATTCCGAAAGCCTTGAGGCGTACAAGAGGGTTTGGATAGACATTTTCGAAAATGACTTTACCGGACTTTTTGACTCTGAAAAATTCGCACAAAATTACGGGAGCCTTGTCTCAGCGGAGCTTGAGCTGACAAAGCGCTGGGAGAACATAACGAACGTGCTGTTTCAATCACTCAGACTGCCAACGCGCAAAGAGATCGACGAGGTCTACAAGGAGCTGCACGAGCTCCGAAAGCGTGTAAAAAAACTTGAGAAGAGGGAGCATCAGCAAGATGGCGCATGAGATAGACCCAAAGCTTGTCGAGGAGTTTTTGAGCTTTACGCGAAACGTTGCGGAAGCCCCAAAGCTTGTTCCCGCTCCAAATGAGATCAATTTGGAATCAAGCCAATTTGATGTAGCGTATGAGGAGGACAAGGTCAGGCTGCTGCATTTCAGACCCACCACGAGCTCGAAGGTAAAGACTCCTCTGATCATAAGCTATGCGATAATCAACAGATATCACATTCTTGACATACAACCAGAGAAGAGCTGGGTCAGGAAGCTGTTGGAGGGAGGAATCGACGTATACATGATAGACTGGGGCAATCCGTCAAACATAGACAAGTACCTTGACTTTGATGATTATGTAAATACATACATGGAAAACTGCGTGGATTTTGTAAGAAAGGAGGCGGACGCAAAGAGTATCTCATTGCAAGGGTATTGTACAGGAGGAACCATTTCTACAATATACGCTGCCCTGCACCCCCAAAAGGTGAGGAATCTGGTGGCTACTGCCCCCGTAATAGACGGCTGGAAAGACACCACGGTGGTCAGCAACATGGCAAGGCATATCGACGTCGATAGGATGGTCGATACCATCGGAAACATGCCTCCAGAATTCATGTACTACTGCTTTTCAATTTTAAAGCCGTTTGAGCAGGGGCTGGAAAAATACTACAAATTCTTCAAAAACATACACAATGAAAAGTTTGTCGACAGCTTCCTCAGGGTCGAAAAATGGCTCAGTGAGACGCCGCCAATCCCAGGCGAGCTATTCAAGCAGTGGATAAAGAACATTTACCAGGAAAACCTGCTAATTCAGAATAAAATGTACGTAGGCGGCAAGCAGGTCGATTTGAAGAGAATATCGATGCCCGTATTCATCCAAGTAGCAGTAGGCGACCACCTAGTGTCTCCAGAGTGCAGCATGCCCCTACATTATGCCGTAGCAAGCCAAGACAAAACCCTCCGAATATACCCAACTGGACACGTAGGAATGATTGCGAGTTCGTACTCTCAAAAACACATCCTGCCTGAGCTTTGCCAGTGGCTGGCAGAAAGATAGCACCTAAGAAGGCCTAGTCTTTCTTTTTTCCAAGGGAAGGACGAGCACTTGGACCAAGTCACCCTCGCCTATATTCAGCGCATCCCGCTCTGCCTCTGGAATCGATATCCTTCCGTTGCTTCCGATTGTAGTTTTGAATGCGCCCCACCCCATGAATGACTGCATCATGTTCCCGATGCCGAGCATCTGCTCCATTGCGTTTTTCTGCATCACAGCAACGTTGTTCGTAAGGCCTGCCTGCATCTCCGACGTCTTTTCGGTCATCTCCTTGAGCGTCTGAAGCGGGTCGAATTTTTTGCTGCCACCCATATACTCGCAAAACGCTTTCACAAACTCGCTCTGGGCCTTTCCGCCCTTTTGCATCCACTCCTGAAACATGTCGGCATAGTTTGATTGGTCGCTATTGGCAGTCATTGGTAATTTAGGGATCCGTGGTGTATTTAAGGCTACCCGCCCAAAAACTTCAAGGCCACCTTGACAAAATCGGTCGGAGCCTCAACATACGGTGTATGGCCACACTTCTCCATCTGGTAGAAGCGGCAGTCCTTTATTGCCTTGACAAAGTGCTCCGCGTATTTTACAGGAATTACCGGATCGTTTTGCCCCCACATGACCAGCGTGGGCGTCGTGATAAGTTGTAGGTACGTCGCTATCTCAGGGGCATTCTTTAGCCCAAGCAGTGTGGACATGAACGCATATTTTGCGTTTGGCAACCTCATCCGCTGAACAAAGCCCTCCACGATCTGCTGGCTCACCTGCCCATCCCTTCCAGTCATCATTGAAAACGCGTTCTGCGCGCTTGTCTCGTCTGGGTATAATGCAGCCATGATATACGCATCAAGTGCGGGAGTAGAATGTTTCATGGCGCCTGCAGGCGAAACAAGTATCATCTTTTCCACAGAGCCAGGGTTGTTTGCCACAAACTCGATAACAACCTGCCCCCCAAGCGATGAGGCAATTATCGATGCTTTCTTTATTCCAAGTGCGTCAAAAAACGCCTTGAGGAACTTTGAGAAAAACTCCACAGTATAGTCGGCGTACGGCTTGTCGCTGTACCCAAACCCGATCAGATCCGGCACAATCACAGTAAAGTGCTGACTGAAATGCGGAAGGACAAACTCCCACCTTTCCGCCGAAGCCCCCAGCCCGTGCACTAGCACCAAGACATTTTCTGAAGAGCCGGCCTTGAGGAACCTAATCTTGTGCCCATCCACGCTGACAAATTCCTCTTGCATCGTGACACCGACGGTCACATATTGACATAGATAAGTTTTAGCATGTCGCTTGATCGCAATGAATAAACGCATTTACATAATTAGACAAGCCTTTCCGTTCAGACCATAATTATTCCGTTTTTGACAAGGTATTCTATACTGCTTATGAAATCGCTGTCGGTTATGGAGCCGTCTGCCCACCAGCATGAGCTGCTACGCACCCAATCCGGCACCTCCCGGTTCTGGCCGCCTTGTGTTTGAGAACCGATTTTCATTACTCCCTCCTTTACGAGGTACTCAATTCCGTTGAGAAAATCGTCATCAGTGATCGACTTTTTGCACCACCATCCGGCGTTGTTTTTTACCCAGTCCGGCACGGCATTTACTCGAGCGTCTTGCCAGGATGAGAGCATGATCGGTATTTCGGATCTTGCAAATCCGTTACCCCCGATGTTCTCAAAGAGTACTGTGATCATGTCGGACGCATCAGCTGGGATGTCAAATGTTATCTCGTTCCAAGAGTTCCTATCGTCGGTGCTGATTCCGCTTGTCTTGTATATCATCTTGCTGCCTGATTTTACGGCAAAGTCGTAATCAACTGATACTGTCTTTCCCTGAAGGAATACGTCGAATATCTTGAACAGGAACTGGACGGTCTGTCCGTTGGAAATTTGTGCAGGCTTTGTGGTCGCCTCTATCCTATACTGGACGTTGTCTGTAACGTCTGCCAAAAGCAAATCATCAGATTGCGCCGAAAATTCAAAAAACATCTCACCGGTTTGTGTTTGTTGTTTTTCGTAAAGGTCAAGCAGATCCTGCTGATACAGAAGGATGTGGACTACGCGATACTCGTTTGCATAGTCGTCAACTGTGAGCACGCGGTCAGGAAGCACGTGTCCATTCACAACCAACTCATAGTCGGAGACCTGAAAACTAGTCAGAGTTTTCGGGATAAAGATCTCCTCGTGTACGTGAAACGTCTGATTTATGTTATCAAGCGTCCACTCAAACGGCATTGTAAATGATACCGCTCTGTCGCCATGATCAAAAGACTTCATTCCTATAGTATCATAGTATGATACTATTCGAATTTCGTGCCCGGCCCGATCGTTTAGTGCGTATGTTGCAGTCATTGGAAATGAGAGGCCCGACTCAAACCTGACCGGCTTGCCCCCATAGCCTTCGGCCGAGATCACATCTATTGTGAATTTGTAAAGTCCGTTTTCAGCAAAGACCGCCCCACGAGCTTCGACGACCGTATCTTGTTTTCCTATCAAGAATCCAAAAATCCCAGATTCCTTTTTTTCCTCCACTTGTATATGCCGGGAGCTGTCCGGAATGAGTGAAACGTATAGCATCCCATTCGAGGCAGAGTAAGTCCCCTCGAAGACAACGTCGCTGTTCTTTATAGTCCGTATGCCATACGAGACATCCCTGATGGTCATCCCAGTGTCGGTGTCAAACAGCGAAAAGATGATCTGTTTTTTTCCAGTCGAATTGTCTACTGTGGAACTTACCTCCATTGCCACCTGCCTGTCCCCGAGCATCTGGGGCGGCAGGGTCTCATAGCCTATTCCGTGCCCGTAGGCATCATCAAGCGAGATGCACAGGATCATACAAGACGCAAGGATGATCAGAATGCCATTCATATCAACCATAGGTGTAAGGTGTCAACGCACGGTAAATAAAAAATAACTGAGGATCACCCAAGTGATCTTGAATGTTTCTGAGTGTGTGGTCGCTCGCCGGGAAACTTTCTCCTCATGTGGGCCGAGGGTCTGCCATACAGCAGCTCCAAAAACCACGCCTCGTGTTCGATCTCCTCGCGAAGTATGTCCTTTGCCACATCGTACGTTGCCGGGTCCTTGTTTTGGGTCATCTGGCATATCTTGTTCCAGTTCACTATCGCCCCCTGTTCCGCCTTTAGGCATTTTTCCATTATGGCGCGCAGATCAGTCTTGTTCTGAGGAAGCTGTAAGAACTCGCATCCGGACATTTTGATGAACTCCATTGCATCGTTCGGCAGGCTTCCCCCAAGCTCGTAAATCCTCGAAAGGCAGGACTCAAAGTGGCTCAGATCCTCAAGTCTGGCATCCTCAATGACGCCCTTAATCCCCTCACCCTCAAGGCCGGTACAGTGCATTCTCAGATTTGTGAAGTAATAGTACGCGGTGAACTCTACGGAGGCGTTGTAGATGAGAAGCTTGACCAGCTCATCTATATCCACCCCGTTTTGCTTTAGGATGTTAACACCGACAACGTTCGGCTCTGGTTTGTCGCTCATGCGGTTACAAAGTTACGTGCTGATAAAAATTAATTGGTTTCAAACAGGAACGGTAAAACTACGGGCCCACACGCAAGTGCCTAATAATGGAACACTGTGTCCCCTATCGTCTTCTTCCAGTCGGCCCGTATTCCCGGTTTTCCTTTGAGTCTTTCGATATAGTTGAATGCCGAAAGGCCCGCTGCGGCACCGTCGCCACACGCGGCCACAATCTGTTTGTAGGGTATGTTTGTCGCATCGCCCGCAGCAAATATGGCAGGGTGTGACGTCTTTCCAGCATCGCTTACCTCAATCTCGCCCTTTGTGTTTATCGACACAAGGTGCTTTACAAAATCCAAGTTTATCTTCGAGCCCATCTCAATGAATAATCCATCCACCGTGATTGTCTTTTCGGCGCCAGAGTTGTCCAAAAGCGTTAATTGCTGCAGCGTGTTATCTCCGGAGATTGACTTGATGGATGTGTTCGGTACCAGCTCTACGTTTTCTTTTTTCTTTATTGACTCTATCATGTCCTTGTCGCCGCCAAGACCCCCTCCTTTGTAAATCAGGTAGACCTTGGATGCCATACGCGAAAGCAGAATGCCTGATTCTAACAGGTATCCTCCCACCCCCACCGTTGCAGTTGTCCTGCCCTGGTAGAATGGCGCATCACACTTTGTGCAGTAATGCACGCCCTTGTTTGCAAACTGAGTCTCGTTTGAAAGCCCCAGGTTGTTCGGAACCTTGCCAGGGGCCAGAACGACTGTTTTTGCGAGATACTCCGAGCGGGCAGTCTTTACAAGCATGCCAGATTCTGTCTCATCTATCTTTTCGACAGTGTCAAAGGTCATCTCACCTCCGAACACCAGGTATTGGTTCTCAAGAGTTTTTGCCAGAAGAGGCCCGCTCGACATCATTGTTCCAGGATAATTTTCAAGCTTTGGAATCAAATTCAGCTGTCCGCCCAAGTCCTTTGATATTACAAGGCACGATGTCTTTTGCCTTGCCACGTAGATTCCGGCAGACATACCGGCAGGTCCTGCTCCAACAACTATTACTTCGTATTCCTGAACCAACTAAGTCACTGAGATCAATGATGTGAGATTGTTAATTCCGTCGATATTGTGCAGGTGAACATCGATCGTGTTCTTGATCTCCTGCATGTTTTCGGATTCTAAAAGTATCAGGATGTCATATACCCCATAGACCGTTTTTACCGACTTGACTGCGGGTGCTTTTTTTGCTTGCTCGATTATGCTTTTTTGCTGCTTGTAATCAACATTTAACAGGACGTACGCCTCATTCATATCATACCCTCATATCATTAATTTAAAAAGTTTAGTGGGAGAAAAGGATAGAACGGGTTTAATCCTCAAGGCATGTTGTTCAGATGTTGAAATACTTGGTAATTGCCATCATTGCGGTCATCGGCGCCGTGCCGGCCCACTCGTATCAGATCGACGAGTATTTGACAGAAAACGACATGGCGTACTGCGAGGAAAACTACGGTCAGTACAGGCTAATAGGCAGCTACCAGTTCCTTGAGCGCGAGCAAAGAACGCTTGAATCCAGGGTGTGCGTACACCTGTACGGGGACCCGGTCTGGGGGTATGAAGGAAGTGACAGGGTGCAGAGGCTGCTTGAGCGCGGAAACCACTATGTGGGAGTAGAGATAGAAAAGAGCGCCGAAGTTGCAAGGATGGGAGTCGTTACGGCACCCGAAAAGCCGGTTTCCGATCTTGAGAGGTCCGAGATGAGGGCGACGGAGTTAGAAAACAGGGTAAAGGAGTTAGAGGCAAAAATAGCTCAAAAGGATGCTGTGATTTTGGAGCAAATCAAGGTAATAATGCAGCTTGTAGACAGGATTAAATCAATTGCGCACCAAACGGCGCTGATTATTCAAGGGATGTTTTAGTCAGGAAACGCTGCTAAAGACTCCGACGACCTTTGATGCCAGCTTTTCAATGTCCACCATCGGTTCTGCAGATATTAAGAGTATGAACTTGCTGACAGGGAACGGGAAGCTTATGAGAACTATTTTGTCCCTTCTTGCCGCAAGATAGTTAATCGGGCCAAGCGTCTTGTCAAATTCCTTGCGAAGCGAGATCATGGATGCAAACTCCATAAAGGAGTTAAGCCTGCTCTCATCCTCCTCAAGAGGTCTAAGATCCTTTTTGAACCCACCGGAGAC
>Ga0169931_10002198_pt1 | contig 31921 bp, 33 predicted proteins | sample Kivu_15m_20L_FD_129675 | JGI IMG/M metagenome (GOLD analysis project Ga0169931, IMG submission 129675) | Freshwater microbial communities from Lake Kivu, Western Province, Rwanda to study Microbial Dark Matter (Phase II) - Kivu_15m_20L... | ecosystem: Environmental > Aquatic > Freshwater > Lake...
AGTTGATGAAATAAGAGAAGTTGTTTCGCGCGCAAGTTGGACAACTTCAACTTCAAATTGGCGCGTAATTGTGGTCGAAGATAGCGATCGTATGACCGAATCTGCAGCAAATGCACTGCTTAAATCTTTAGAAGAAGCTGGTAGCTCCACAGTTTGGCTCTTATCGGCACCCTCACCTGACGATGTCTTGCCAACGATTCGATCGAGATGTCGCCAAGTCCAACTCAGAATTCCAACCGCGGCGGAAGTAAGAGACTTCCTAATATCAACTCTTAACTCAACACCTCAAGAGGCTGAGCAAGCTGCAAGGATTTCACAAGGCCATATCGGCAGAGCGCGCGCTTTCCTAAAAGATAAGAGTCTAAGAGACTCCCGGAGAACCATTTTTGAAATTCTGCTTAATACAACAACCGAGTCTAAAGCTATTTCTGCTGTCTCAGAAATTATTGATTTGGCTGAAGAACGAGTGGCTGCGAGGTTAGCGAAAGGGCTAGAAAAAGAGATTCAAGAAGCAAAGGACATCTACCAAGGCGCCTCTAGAGGGCTTATATCGGGCGGCGCCAAAGCGCTAAAAGAGTTGGAGCGCGATCAGAAACTTAAGACGACTAGAGCAATAAAAGATGAAATCGATAGTTATCTCCTTGATTACACAAGTTTCCTACGAGATTGCCTACTAGTGAACGGCCCGTGGATAAACGCGGACCTATCAGAACAAATCAAAACTTTCCAATCAAGGAAAAGTGAAGAAGTCCTATCGCGACTTCTAAACCTTATATCCAACGCCCGCGCGAAGCTGGCCACCAACGCATCCCAATCTCTAGTCTTAGAGACTCTGTTTCTATCCTTTGTGGAGAGCAAGAGTGGTAACTAGCACCCTAATTCGTAGGGCAGAATTCCACTATGCCTTTTCGCTTAGACCACATTTCTTACGCCACTTCCCATGATCAACTAGTAGACGTAGTTCAGAGACTCGGATCGAGAATTGGTTCTGCATTTATAGATGGCGGCATTCACCCGAGATTTGGGACACGTAATTTTATTCTGCCACTTAAGAATAACCATTACATAGAAGTTGTCTGTCCCCTTGACCACCCTGCGGCAGAAGAGTCACCTTTCGGTAGAGTCGTTTCTCGGCGGGCAAAGGAGGGTGGAGGTTGGATGTCTTGGGCCGTTGCTACGAAAGACATTGCTCCAATTGAAACAAGGTTAGGAAGAAATTCTGTGGTCGGATCGCGGAAGAGACCCGACGGTTCGGAGTTAAAGTGGAAGCAACTAGGCGTCCTTGGGACAATGCAAGACTCACAACTCCCTTTCTTCATCGAGTGGATGACAACAGAGCATCCGTCTGAAGATGCATATTCGAAGTCATTGATATCAAAAATAGAATTATCTGGTGATGAAAATACTATTGAAAAGTGGCTAGGAACTAGTCCAAAGAGCGCATTCAAGGATGTGGAAGTAAATTATCGTAATCCAATAGAGTTTGACGGTGAGTCTGGAATTCTGTCAGTTACTATAACAACACCAACTGGTCAAGTGATTTTGGACTGAAAAAAGTTGATATTGAATACTTATCGCTGCGTAAATTGTGGAGAAAACAATTTTAAATCGGAAGGTGATGATTTAGTATGTTGGCCCTGTAATTCAAGATATACAAATAATCCCGTGCCTAATTTTATTGCAAGTGACGATGAAGAGCTAAAGAAATTGCGAGAAATGTATCCAGTTGGGACGATAGTCGAGCGGTATCAAAATTTTCTTGAATGGCTCCAACAGACATTTAGAGTTACAGCGATTGAGTTGAGAAATCAGATCTACGGGCAACTTTCCATTCCAATTGGCGCTAAGGTTTTGTTCACAGGTGTCGGCACAGGAGAGGATGTCATATATCTCGTTAAAGATTTGAATCGACGGGATCTAAGAATTCACTTTCAAGATGCAAGTAAAGAAATGGTTTTATACTCAGCAGTGACGCTTAAGGAGATGGGTATCAAATATGATGAGTGCAACGTAAGCAACGCCTCTCAACTCCCCTATTTAGATAATACATTTGACTACGTTCTACACTTTGGGGGAATAAATTGGTTTGGCGATAAGAAATCAGCAATTGAAGAAATGGTAAGGGTTAGCAAAGAAGAAGGAAAAGTGGTGTTTGGGGATGAAGGTGTAGCACCATGGTTAAGGAATACGGAATACGGAAGAATGATGATAAATAACAATACTTTATGGAAAGCGGAGCCTCCTTTGGACTTGATACCATTTAACATAAGTGATTTCAAGTTGAAGTATATTTTGGAGAACTGTTTCTACGTCATCGAATGCACGAAGAATAGCTTCTTCCCTAATGTAGATTTTGATGTGAAGCACAAGAGCCCTCGGGGAGGGACTATCCGAACGAGGTGGGAGGAACTTCAATAAATTATCATTGAAGTTCGGGAATCTACTGACTTCTTTTTTGTATTCTTCTAGTTTGCCTCAAAGTTTATTAAGTGAATTAAGAGTTGATAGGATTTTCAACTCGCCGCCCTAGCTCAGTCGGTAGAGCGTCGCTCTCGTAAAGCGAAGGTCGCGGGTTCGATTCCCGCGGGCGGCTCGTTTCCAGAATTTATAAAAGTTTAGGAATCAAACTTTTCTTTTCTGGAAAACAAAATCGATATAGTTACGTCGTGTCTTTTCCAGTCTCTGTACCAGCAAATAGTAGTCGATTTTTCTCTTCTCTCGAAGAAGCTAAATCGCAACCACGGGCATTGGTAAGACTTTCGTCGTTTGTTGGCCCCGGTAACGAAGGTTACTTATTCAATAGAGAATTCGACGCGACTAAGATTAGATATGACAGTTCATATTGTACAGACAATCAGTTTCATGAGGAAATCTCATGGATTAATATCAAGAATTTTCTGAAGCAACTTAAAGACGATTTTCCCCATTTCCAAGTTATTGACATTGGCTGCGGTCAAGGGGAAATAGTCTCCAAATGCCAGGAAGTGGGCATTAATTCTATCGGTTTCGATCCAACTTTACGTCGACCTAGTCCCAATCTTGTCAAACAGTATTACACCGCGGAAGCTCTTAGGGCCCACGAGGTATATGACTCAACTGCACGTCACATCTTTGTAATGCGATGCGTGCTCCCTCATATAGCAAATCCACTGGAATTTATCAATGATCTATTTAACGAATTTCCCGATTGCATAGTTTACTTCGAATTCAAAATCTTAGCCACATTGTAACTTCTAGGGCATGGTATTCGTTCATGCATGATCACGTTAACTATTTTAATATTCAGACCTTTAGCAACTACAACATAGTTGATTGGGGCAACTTTGGTGAGTGGTCATGGGTCTCTTTAAGCGCAAGAGAGTTAAAGAGAGCAGGAGTTGGCTCCTTTATTGAGACATACCAAGGTTCTATATCTAATCTATTTTCTATATGTAATTCGAGAACGGATTGGTCAATAATGCTCGCCGCAGCTAAGAACGTTATAGAGAAACGAGACGAAAGTTTAAATGGAATTTCAGAGCTTGTCATGGACTCTACGTTGGCTATCTACAGTGCAGCTGGCAAAGGAATTAATTTTGCCTTTGCGGCCGAGATTTCAGGTCTATTTTCGAGTATCATTGCGGTAGATGTTTCAAGTCAAAAACAAGGAAAGTACATGGAATGCTCCGGCGTACAAGTGCTATCGTTACACGAATTCACTAGAACAAGTTGTCAAACCGCAGGTTTAGTAATTTTGAATAAAAATCATGAGCAATTTGCCCGAAATAGGCTTGACTCCACGAAACTAATATTGACTTTACCCCAATTATAACTCGTGGCAAACTTTATTAAATGAAGGACGAATCTCACAAGGCCAAAATAATACTATTGGGAAGTACTGGGTTTCTGGGAAGTCAACTTCATTCTAATCTGGTAAGCCAAGGATATCTTGTAGAGTTGGCCGATAGAAGTCTAACTTTTTTAGAGCGTAAAGAACCTAGATCAAAACTTGATGGCAGAAAAACTCTTGTGATTTCTATGGCTTGGAGTAGTAACAGGAGAAGTGATTACTTGAACAATCCTGAAAATGCAATTTGGACTCAAAAACACATTGAAATAGCACAATATTGTATAAAGCATGACTACTTTCTTGTTGTTCCAGGATCCTGTTTAGAGTATGGGGATAATGAATCCAACGAATACGTTAAATCCAAGATTCAATTGAGAAAATTTCTCGAAGAAAATATGCCAACAGATAAATATATGTGGTTAAGATATTTCTACGTTTTCTCTTTAGCGAACCGTAGGCCTGGATTAATTCGCGAAGCCCTAGAGGCCAGGAGTCAGTTTAAACAGTTCAATGCGGATAACATTAAGAGCCGCCATGACTATATTGAGGTGCGAGATGCTATAAGACAAACAACAGAATTGATTAATGGACTTAATTATGGTGTTTGGGATATAGGTACGGGTACTACTAGAAGCAACCTAGATTTACTCTCGAGAATCAAAAACTTGAACTTTATAGAGAAGGTAAATGTTGAGTCTACGAATAGGCCCAGGATAGTTTGGGAAGGGAGCGCAAAAAAATTGATTTTAAACCATACTCAATTTACATCACACACAAGTGAGTTCTTCGGTACCCTTGAGTCATGAGTGAATATCTAAGAGAAGTAGAAGATCATATTGCATTTCAAAGGCAGAGAGCATCATGGTTGTTTAGCATGTCAGAGAATTCCACCCTAAAAAAGAGTGCAATAGAAACACTAAGAGTTCTTGAATTGGAGAGATATACCTATCAATGGGACTGGTTGGGTATCCCAATTATAAAAATGCCGGAAGAAGTTATGTTGATCCAAATGGCAATTCATTCCTTGAAGCCAACTGCAATAATTGAAGTGGGCGTGGCAAGAGGTGGAGGTCTAGTCCTTTATCATTCGATTCAAACCTTGTGTGGCATAACGCCGAATATATTAGGGATAGATATAAAATATTTTGATCATACAAAAAAATTCTTAAAACCGCTCTTGGACAAAGGAGTATCTCTGGTCGAACAGGCATCAACTTCTAATTTGGCGATAGCCTCGATTAGGGAATTCATTCAGGGGCACAAGTCAATTTTTGTTGTTTTGGACGGAGATCACAGTCACGAAAATGTCCTCTCCGAACTTAGAATGCTGGATGAGATACTTCCAAAAAATTCCCTAGTTTTGGTTGCAGATACGCTACTTCGAGATGTCGAACAGACTGGCAAATTAAGGAACTGGAATAAGTTTAGAAACCCAAGCACAGCATTAGTGGAGTTTATGGATAGTAATCCCAACTGGGAATATGTTGAAGAATTTTGCAAGAGAGTGGTTTTGAGTGAATCGCCACAAGGATGGATTAGAAAGACTACCTAGCGAATGTATTTGCGCGCTACTTGTTTTTACAACTTAAAAGGTTCCACTAATAACGAACTAGTTCAATTTCTGGCATAAGTCTATAAATTGGTGGATGCGAAGCCGTTAAAATAGAAACGCTGTGAGCAAGTTCACTGGCGATATTCCAAGGCAAAACAACGAAAGTATTAACTTCACTAAACTCTCTTAAAGATGCGAGCGGCTTAATGGGTATGTGGCTTCCAGGAAGGAATTTGTTGTGCTTCGAAGAAGCTGTGTCGAAAACATATCGGATATCACTCCTACCCAATCGAAGGAAATTAATTAGAGTATTACCCTTTGCAGCTGCACCCAGACCAGCAATTATCTTACCAGCGCTTTTTTGAGCGGAAAAGAACTCTTTGAGTTTGCTTTCTAACATATTTACCGAATTTTGAAACATTGATAAACTGTTTAAGTTAGTCGCTTCAATTTCCAAACCAGTTATTGGTGTTATTAGCCCTTCAAAATTGGAAGTTTTGGAATTATTTTTCGCGTAAATACGGATACTGCCACCATGGGTGGGGAGAAGTTCTACTTTAATAATACCTAACTGAAATCGGTCGAGCAGATTACAGATTGACGTGGCAGAGAAATATGAGTAATGCTCATGATAAACAGTATCGAATAGTGTGCCTTGTAGTAGTTGCCCAAAATATTGTACTTCAATAACAAGGATTCCATCTTCGGCAAGTAGTAATTTAGCTGACTCTGTAAAAGTTTGGAGATCAGGGACATGGGCAAACACGTTGTTTCCTATGATTACATCAGCCAGACCTTCTTCACTAATTATTTGAGACGCCGTACCAAGATTGAGAAAACAGTTATAGACACGATGTCCTTTACCCAAGGAGATGTCAGCCGCTAATTTAGTTGGTTCGATCCCATAGGCAGGAATTCCTCTTTGGGCAAGTCGTTCTAAGAGATAGCCATCATTTGATGCGATTTCTGCTACAAGGCTATTGCTATTCAAGTTCAACTCTTTAATTAAGCTATCCACGAGGTCATGCGAATGCTTAACCCACGTGGTGGATGTACTTGAAAGATATGGGTACTCTGGAGTAAACAACGCATCTCCAGAATGGAAGTCCCTAGTCTGCACTAATTTGCACTCTTGGCAAAAAAGTAGGACTAATGGGTAATGAGTTTCACCTTTGGAAAGATCTTCTTGTCTCAATAGAGCGTTTGATGGAGGAGCAAACCCCAGATCAAGTATTTCCACAAGCTTTTTGGCGCCACAGCTTCTACAACTTTGGGACATCAATTTTCTATTTCTAAGAACGAGGGTAAATTCCTATCTGAATCTGAAATACAACGGACAGGCAAAGGCCAATGTACACCAAGAGTAGGGTCTAGCGGGTTTACACCTTTCGACTTTTTGGGGCTGTAGTTATTGGAATGCAGATAAAGAAGTGTGGTTTCATCTTCTAAAGATTGAAATCCGTGAGCTACTAGAGGTGGAACCAAGAGGCTCCCTGAGCTGGGAGTCAAAATGTAGTAAGCATGTTTGCCATAAGTATCGGAAGTGGGTCTCATATCCAAGAGAACGTCAATAACGCTTCCCCTTATGCAAGAGATTAGCTTTGTCTCCAAATACGGATCTATTTGGTAATGAAAACCTCTGATTGTTCCTGCCAACGTGTTCGCACTTACATTAACTTGGCAAACAGAAAACGCATCTGGCACTATCTCGTCCTCGACTGGTAATATTTTTTTGAAGGAGCCACGAATATCGACATTAATCAAGTTCTTAATAAGAAGACATCCTTCTATCTCTGCGTTATTTTTTATTTGATTTATGTTCAGATTAAATCCATATTCACTTATCTCAACCACGGAGCAGATCCACTATCCAAAATATGTTCCAAGTGTTCTTTATCTCGCAACGTATCCATGGCATACCAGAATCCAGTATGCTCAAATGCTGCAAGATTTCCCTCCTTGACGAGGCGTGGCAATACGTCTATCTCCCAACTCGGATTTGAGAGTTTGTTTAGAGTTTCAAAAATATCAGGATTTACTAGAAAGAATCCACCATTAATCAAGGAACCCGGAGAACTGGTTCTCTCCAAAAAACTAACGACAATCCCGGATTCGACAGATACGGCTCCATATCGCGCTGGAGGATTGACTGCAGTCAATGTCACAGTCTTTCCCTTTTCTTTATGAAAAGAAGCGGTTGCTATCAGGTCTTGGTCAGTCAATCCATCTCCATAAGTAAAAAAGAAACTCTCCGTTCCAATATACTTCTGAACGCGTTTAAGTCTCTCTCCGGTATTTGTTAAGGCGCCAGTATCTATAAGGCTAACCTTCCAGTCTTCCTGTTCTGAATCTAGTATCATAACGTCACCTGAAGCGGTGTCTGTTACAACGCTTGAGTTATAGCTCTTAAAATTCAAAAAATATTCCTTTATTACATCACCTTTGTATCCAAGGCAGACGATAAAGTCCTTAATTCCCTGGTTTGCAAATTTTTTCATAATATGCCAGAGAATTGGTTTCTCTCCTACCGTAACCATGGGTTTTGGGCGAAGGTAAGTCTCTTCTGAAATTCGAGAACCAAGCCCGCCTGCAAGAATTACTACTTTCACACAGAAAGACTATCACGCAACTACAATTATAGTGATGTATGGAGAATTGATCAACAAACCAATTTACGATGTTTCCATCGTGGTACCCATTTATAATGGCGAACAATACGTCGAAGCAAAAATGAGAAGCTTAACAGGAATAGTGGGAATAAATTATGAGGTCATTGTTGCTCTAAACAAGTGCACTGACAAAAGCGAAGAGTTAATTAATCAATATGGTGGAAATATACAAAATCTTAGAGTCTTACGTCACCCCTCATATTTAGAAAGCGGTGAGAACTTCCAAAGTGGAGTGCTAGCTGCCCGCGGAGAATATATTTTTGTGAGTGCGATTGATGATATTTGCGATAAAGAATTCTATCATGAGGCCACCGAAACATTAAGGAGTAAAAGTAGTGCTTGTGCAATTTCTCCTAGGAGTCGATACGTAGATAATTCTCATGGCGAAAAAATAGTTGACTTTGAGTTGTTGGGTAACACTGAGAATAGAGTAAGAACTCTTTTCGATAATATTAGAGTTTCGCATGGTATCTTCTATTGTTTAATGAGAAGAAAATTTGCGATATCCCTTTACCAGAATTTTGCGATAGATTATGCATTTCCGGGAGGCGATTGGTTATTTGATCTAAAGCTAGCTTTGCATGGAGAAGTTTTAAGGTCAAGGATTAGTTGCTGCACCTTTGGAGTTCGAGGAATAAGCAGAAATGACAATTACTTGACAAAATCTAAAACAAGTGGGATTAATCGCGTCTTTCCATATGCCATCCTCTGCTATGAAATTTTAAAAATTGCCGGCAGGCAAAGGAAATCATTGAAGTATCTCTGTTTGAAGATTGCGATAAGACTTCTGTATGGCAACCTTCACCGGTATTTGTTTTCTTTCAAAATATCTAAAATGCGACATTTGTTTCATGGAAATCAATAGTTGCAATTATTCAGTTGAGATAAGTTGCTATTTTACTTACCTGGTGGTTCCCCATCGCAAAGAGCGTTATATTGCTGTTGTGAATCGGTATAGCCCTTATTCATAAAAGAGATTACTTTTAATATGTTCACTATCAAACCTGGTCCCAAAAACAATGAAGTAGGAGTTGGTTTTCTAAGAACTATAAATAATCAGAGATTGAGTTAAGCAAACCTAAACGACTCTAGACTCTAAATGAGGTAACCTTTCTTCATGGCGAACAACGACTCTTGGCGCAGAGATAAGATGTACAACAAGGACAGAGGGGCAACCCACCCGCCTCTGTATCCTAACGAATATATGGTTAAGTGCTTCAGTTCGGACTCTTACTCATTTATCAACAAAGAGTTAAGAAAGAGATGTGATGCCTCAAACAATCCATTGAGGGTGCTAGAAGTAGGATTCTTTTCAGGAAATAATGCCAAATTTTTCTTGGATAAAGGTTATGAAGTTGAAGGATGTGAGATTTCAGAAGAAATAGGAGGGGTTGGCGTACAAAATCTTAGAGATTCAGGCTATAAAGATTTCAAGGCCAAAGTTGGGGAAAACATTAATTTGCCTTATGAAGATGAAACTTTTGATATTCTTGTTTCCATAAATACTCTCCATTATTCTCCTAGTGAAGACTTAAGGAATTCTCTTAGAGAATGGCGAAGAGTTTTGAAGTTAGGAGGTATCCTTTATGTAGAAACGGTGGGTCCCGATCATTTTGTGAGAATTGCCTCCACGAGAAAAGCGGAACTAATTTGGATTTGGGGGTATAACGACTTCAGGAAAGGCCAAGAATTTGGCTTTTTTGATAGCGAGGCGCATTTCAAGACAGAACTTCAGAAAGTATTTAAGTTAGTAGAAACTGGTAGCCGTAAAGAAAAATTCCCAGAACAAACGCTTGATTTTCTGATCGGAATTGCAGAGAAATAGTTTTCTAACTCCACCTTCGTGGATCAACCAGATGGAGTGGGAGTTGCGGAAGTGAAACGTAGAAATATTCTGGTAGAACAACAGTGTTGAGAGTTTCGTAGTTATCCTTTAGCTGGCTTCGAGAGTCACAGCCAATCACAGCATATTTGGCCCACTCGATGGAATTGAAATAAGCCAAGGAGACTTTACTTGGAGACAAGCCCAATTCCAAACATGCTAAGCGAAAGCACTCTAGAAAGACACCCATCTCTCCACGGAAATGATTGTCAATTTGTGAATTAGACAAATATCCTTGCAGGAACAGAGATCTGACAAAAATAGTACAACCGTCTTTGCTTAGTTGTGACATATGTTCAGAATTGATAAGTCTTCGATCCAATATATTTTCAGGCACCTGTAGATTCAATATCGGATAGTCATATTCACCGAGCTGTTGAATCTCATCTAAGCTATAAACGGAATATCCAAAAGTTTTGATAAGCCCAGTTTCTATTGCCACTAACATAGATTGTTGGAAGAGCTTAATTTTCCTAACATCTGTTAAAACGGCCTCAGTATCATGAAGGAGGACGCAATTGATACTTTTTCTCTTTAGGCGTTGCAAGGATTCTCGTAATTCCGTAAGAACGTCTTCAACAGAATTCAAATCTCTCAAGGAAAGCTTAGAAACAATATTTGAAGGTTCGACTAGATCAACAAATTCGCCTAAAAGTTCTTCAGAGTTACCATATCCTCGGGCAGTATCAAAGTACTCCACGCCGATTTCCCGCGAATAATTTAGGAGACTCTTAACTTCATCATAAGATAATTTTCTTGACTCAGGACCATAGGCCAAACCAAAGTTTACCGTGCCGAGGCAGATACGATTCTTATTCACTTTACCTTTGCGTCACTAACCAGCTCAAAAACCCTATTAGTAATTCGCTTTAAATCTTGATTAGTGAGCTCCGGATGAATCGGTAAGGAAATTTCTCGAGAGTAGAACTCGTTGGCACCAGGACAGCACTCTGCCAGATAACCAAGAGAGGAAAACACAGGCTGAGTATGGACTGGAATATAGTTTACTTGAACGCGAATATCGGACTCATGTAACTTTTTAAATATGAAAGATCTTTGGTCAGGGTTAACGAGTATGGGGAAGAAATGCCAAGCCGGCTCAACATGCTGTTCAATAATTGGAAGCTCGATATTGGTACCTTGACCAAGCGAATCAAAGTAGAAATCGGCAATTTCGCGACGGCGCTTTATGAAAGAATCTAGTCTCTTAAGTTGGGCTCTTCCAAGCGCCGACATAACATCGGTCAATCTGTAGTTTAAACCAAACGAATGAAACTCATGATGCCATCCCCCACTAACCTCTAATAGAAACTTATTTGGTTCCCTAATCACACTCTGGCGTGCGAATAAACGCGCTCTCTCTAAATATTCTTGATTACCGGATGAAATAGCGCCACCCTCACCAGTTGTCATGTTTTTTGTCGGGAAAAAAGAAAAAATAGTAATGTCGGCCAAAGAGCCAATTTTTGTATTTTTGTAAGTTGCTCCAATACTGTGGGAGGCATCCTGAATCAAAATCAGACCATTAGCATTACAAAGTTTTTTAAGTGCTTCTATATCTGCCGGAATTCCAGCATAATCAACAGCCACGACAGCCTTAGTTTTATTCGTGATTAGTGCCTTTACTGAATTAGGGTCAATCAAACCGGTTTTTGGATTAACATCAGCAAACACTATTCGCGCTCCACTTTGGACTGCTGTAGCTTGTGTTGCAATGTATGTGATGCTCGGTGTGATAATTTCATCGCCGGGATTAATCCCGATGGCACGATAGGCGCAATGCAGAGCCGCGGTTCCTGAACTGACTACAATTGTGTCACAACCAATGTACTCTTTTAGATCCTTCTCAAATAGGCTAACTTCTGGACCTATAGTTAACCAATCACCGCGCAAGATTCTCTTGACCGCTCGAATATCCTTTCTGGAAATACTATGGCGACCATAATTAATTGGTTTCTTAGAGAATCTATTCATTATTGATTAAGTCCAACAATGAATCTTTTGTCAACCACAAGTCATTTCCATCCGAAGAATATGATTTTCCTTTGATTGCAAGGCTTCCGTCAGGTTGGGCAAAAGGCCAACTTGCGAAGTTGGGACATATTGTGAAACGGCTCTGATCAGGGCTGAGAATCGCCCTGAAGCTATCTTCTTTTGAAATCATTTCTTCGTGCAATTTCTCGCCGGGTCTTAATCCTATTTCATAAAGTTCCGCACCCGGACAGATTGCTTCTGCAAAATCAGTGATTTTCATGCTGGGAATACGCGGTACGAACAGTTCTCCACCCTGCATTATTTCAAAAGATTCAAGAACAAATCTCGAAGCCTGCTTCAAAGTTATCCAAAACCTAGTCATGGCAAAATCTGTTATTGGGATTTTTCCGGTAGAGTCCCCAAGTCCCTTGAAAAAAGGCATTACCGATCCCCTACTACCAAGTACATTTCCATATCTAACAACAGAAAATGCTGTGCCTTGAGCGATACCATAATTATTGGCAGCAACAAAAAGCTTGTCGGCAGTTAACTTAGTCGCTCCGTAGAGATTTATCGGAGATGAAGCTTTATCTGTCGAAAGAGCAACAACCTTCTTTACGCCCTTGTCGATTGCGGCCTGAATTACGTTTTGGCTACCAAATATGTTTGTTTTTATGAATTCGCTGGGATTAAACTCCCCAGTGTCAACTTGTTTTAACGCGGCAGCGTGAATAACATAATCAACATTAGTTAGAGCCAATCGCATTCGATCTAAATCACGGATATCGCCAAGAAACCATCTTAATCTATCAGGATTACCAAGCCGACTCTTCATTTCATACTGCTTCAATTCATCTCGAGAAAAAATTATTATTCGACGAGCTTTAGATTCTTTCAATAAATAAGAGGTTAACGTTTGCCCAATACTTCCGGTTCCACCGGTGATAAGAATTGACGAGTCGGCAAAAAAATTCATCACAACCACCCATCTTCGTTGCTAATCTTCTTTACCCGATAGTGTACCGTATCGTTAACTCAATTGATTCTAGTAAATGTGATGGTAGTCAAATCTAAAGTCCTTTGACTCTATGAATCTACCGATACTGCGGGTGATCTGGTCCTCAGGGCGTTTGTTGTTCCCGCGGTAAGACACATAAAAACCTAGAGCATGACTTGATACAGATTTACTGTATCCGCCAACTTCCGTCAAGTACTTTGGAAAGTTAAGATAAATGAAGGAATGCAATTTCCTTAAATTGTGCAAATAGTAAAATTTCTCAATTTGATCCATATCAATTAATTCCAATTTGTGACTTTCTAAATCTAAAAGTATCTCTTCGTATTCTTCCCTAGTAGAGGGGGTAACTGAGAAATTGAAGCAGGCGTGAGGGTTATTTCTAGAAGCATTGATTGTTGTAATCCCCAAAGCAGGGTACTCCCAACCGATGGTTCCAAAAACTGTGAGCGCAACATTAATGCCCTGAGACTTTAGTTCATGATGGCTCGTTTCAGCTGGAATTATCTTGAATCTTGGATACCTTATTTGAAGCTCTTGTAAAACCAACTCACTATTTCCAATAGGATCGGGATGAGTTTTCAGGTACCACTCATAATTGGTAGTTTCGGAAATTTTGCCAAGAGCGTCAAGCCAAAGATAGAAATCTGGATAAAAGTTGAAACCATAAGAGTGAGGACTGTCAAAGAAATCGTGGGTAGCGACTAAAATTTTAATGCTAGCTTTACCTGTTTTTAACTGAAAATTGCTGGAATTGTAGAAAGCAGATTTTGTGGAATAAGGCATGTCAACTCCGACTTCTCCGGAGAATCTTCTCTCTATTCGTTTTTTTACCTCAGGGATATTTTTCTGGAATTCTGGGAATTCCTCCTTAATTTGATTTGAGTACTCTAGAAACTCCGTGTAAGCATGTAAACGTTTCTCGGACAATCTATAAATAGTTTCAGCAGTTACCTGAAAGCTGGGAATTTGAAGGTGACAGGCTAAACGTAGCGGTATAGCGAAGTGATATACACAGTTACTTACGACTACGGCCTGTATGCTATGTCTATCAAAAAGCTTAAGATACTCTTCGAAATAGGATATTAACTCATAGAATATTCTAAGAAAATGCTTATCAGAAAATTCAATAGTCTTCTTTTTTGATCTACGCAAATATTCATCATAAATTAAGTCACCAACTAAAACTTCCTTATACCTAAATAACTCAAGTTCATATGGATCCGTGATTCCACAGGTGTCGTGATAGAAGCGCCTATAGATTTCATCATCTCTTGCGATCCAAGGGATACTCACGAAGTTCTTGACTCCGATTATCTTCTCAATGGAGAAAAAAAACCTGATTGATTCCTTAATTCTTAGAAGTCGGGAATAAGGTGTTGCCCTGTAGAGTAAGAAACCATTTCCGAACACTTTGGCTGCGCCGCCCAAAAAGAGCCTAATTCCTAACAAGTTCGCTTGACAAGCCGGGGCTTCTACTAGCACGACTTCCTTACCTAGTCGCCGGGGCTTCTCAAATAATCTATTTTTACGGGAAAAATTCTTAAATGAACGTTTGTCTGCATCGACGGACAGCAGCCCAGCTAATTTCATATAAGTGTTAAAGACCCTTCCTTGATTCTAGGGAAAAGAACGGTGATTAGGGTATTCGTAGATGAGGACTTTATCGAGTTTATTGATCGACAGATAATCCTCCCACCTAGATTCAACTTGGATGTATCCCGCTTGCTTTAGAATCGATGACATCGCCTTATTTCGTTCTATTGTACCTGCCCATATTGTAAATCCCGGAACAGCCATATCAAGTTGAGTTGTGAGATTTTTCCAGACCTGAAGCCCCACTCCTTGACCAGAAAAGGACTTGTAAATCAAGATTCCAACCTCAACCCTTCTGGATTTTTCGTCAACTCTTAAGGTACAAGTACCAATTCGCTCGTGCCATACATTGACAATTGCAAGGTGGTATCCGTTTGCGGAACGGAGGCTTGTCGTGTAATCGCATGCCTGTATGAATGTAACATCTCCTGATGAATTTGATGAAAAACGCATATATTCAGAGTCATTAAGAGTAGCAAGGTGGACATCATCGACATCTGTTGTAGAAAAAAAACGGAAATAGAATCCATCGATTATCCTATTAAAGAAAGAAAGGAAAATAGATCTCAAAAAGAGGTTGGACTTAAGTTCATCCACGCTAGGCGCAAAGCCTAACCAACTAGGCTTATCTAATTCGCTAAGTACTGTCACAACAGGCCTACCAATCCTCATTGCAACATACAGTGCATAGGTATCTGCGCCCACGACAAGACTCGCTCGATGCAATTGCTCTACCAGTGCCCCAGATTCTAACTCCATGGATAAACCAAAGCTCTCAAGGATATTCAGGGGAATATTTTGATCTGCGGGATGCGCGCGTATGGCAACTCGTTTATCAAATCTTCTACTTAAATCAAGATTCACCGAGAATAGATCTAGGAGCTTTTTTATTTGTATAAGTTGGCCAAACGGTAAATCAAAGTTATAAGGCTGGCCATTTGAGAGATAGAGAACTCTATCTAATTCCAAGGTAGAGTTGGGTGAGTCAATTTGATTGTATTCTTGAACGATTGAATCTAAGTACAAATCTTGTATTTGGACACATGGAATTTCGGGCACTTCTGAGGATGCTAAATGTTGCGCGTACATATTTGTGACAATCAAACAAGAAGGGGGAAAATCATTGATGCATTCCTCAGTAAAGCGAGCTCGGAACGACTGCCAATGGTCTAGCAGAACAAAGCATGGCTTCCCTGATCTTTTTGCTATACGAAGGGTCTCTTGCTCCGATTTACTTTGCCAACCTGTTCCTGTGATTATCACGTCGGACGTGTCAATCAAAGTTTGAATGTCATACCCTGAATGGTAGATATTCATAGCAGAAAAAATATCTATAGCAGGACCAGATAAGAAAAACTTAACAGATTTTACTTCAAGAAGTGATCTTGCAATATGTACCAGAACATTTGAATAACCTGTGTCATGGCAAACTATTCCTACAGAATCAAAATTACCAAGGCGCTTACTAAATTCGGAATGTTTTGATAAAAAACTAGAAATAGTGGGACCAAACCTTTTTGAAAGCCTTGGCTATTTGGTCAATTTCCGCGTCAGTAAAGTCATAGGTGCACAACCCAAGAGCTAAGACGGTTTGTTCATGAAACTTTTCAGCAATAGGACAAATGCCTTTCTCGTATGAAATATCCCTATTGTTGAACTCCGAATTCCATGGAAATCCTTTTGACCCGTAAGCAATCTTATTTTGATAAACAGGCAAAAGATGAATGTTTTGGTATCCCTCGCTTACAGGCACACCCTCTGCCCTCAAGGCCGAAGCCAAATCATGCCTTGAGACGCCAGTATCGACCTTATCTGGAATTTGCATGGCAAAGGTATAAAAAGAATGAGTCCTTTCTGGCGCTATGTATGGCGTTACAAGCCCAGTGCAATCAGATAATTGGCTCTTCAAGTTAGATGCGATTTGGATTCTCCGAGCAACGATAGAGTCCAAATTTTTTAGTTGTGGAATCAGTATCGCTGCTTCAATTTCCCCCATTCTAAAGTTATGACCCAGCATATTTACATAGTTATTATGTCCCCTCTTTGCTACTACCGCTTCAGCATGATTTCTTATAAGTCGGATGTTCTCAGCTATCTCTTCATTGTCTGTAAAACATAGTCCACCCTCGCCGGAATGTATATGTTTGTGAAAGTTAAAACTATAACCTCCAACATCTGACAATGTCCCAGCGAATTTATCCTTGTATTTTGCTCCCGGCGACTGCGCAGCATCCGTGATCACTCGCAACTTATGCTTTTTTGCAATTGCGTTAATTTCGGCCATATCGGCTGGCTGTCCATAAATATCGACCACCATGATCGCACGAGTCTTCTCAGAGATACTCGATTCAATTAAGTTTGGATTGATGTTAAAAGTTTTTGGGTCAATGTCCACAAAGATTGGGATTGCATTCCAATGTAAAATAGCGGTTGCAGTAGCTGACATTGTGTATGGAGTGGTGATTATTTCATCGCCAGGTTCCGTCCCAATCGCGCCGACTGCAGCCACAAGACCAGATGTCCATGAATTAACTGAAATCGCAAATTTAGAACCAAACCTGCTTAGGGACTCATTCTCTAATTGTCGTACCTTAGGTCCGCCAAGAAACTCGTCACACCACTCGCCGACGAACTCAGAAAGTCTCCCAGATTTAAGAACATTAACTGCTTCAGAAATACTTTCTTCACTTATGGGATTGTGCTTCTTGAATTTACTTGAGTCTACTGCGGGGCTTCCCCCATGAATTGCGAGCATTCCTGCATCATTGGAGACACTCATGGGGTTTAGTTTATCTGAAGTTCTGGCATGAGTGATACAGCTCGATGGACTTTAAGAGCATCAAAATAGGAACATTGATTATTATTCCCATTGCTCTCTATTAACTCAACCAATGCGCCGATTGTTGCTTCTTGGCTTACCATAATTTTTGTTGAGGAGGTTCCCGAATTCGTTACTTGCGTGAATGTATCTCTAACTAAGCTAATGCGAGTATCGTTAGTTTCCAAGAAAAATTCAGCGAAAGACTCATCACAATAAGGGTCTACAGACACCAATTCAATCGTTGCGCTAGGGTAACGGATCGAGTAACCGTCTATCGTTTTTGAAATCATATCTGGAGTAATCATCGAATCTTGCTCTAAGAACCAATAATTTGCTAAATCAATAAAGTGCGAAGCTGTCCTAAGCATTCCACCGAAGAAATTTAACCTAATCGGAGCTTTTGTTTCCTCGATAAACATGTTAAAGATTGGTTTGCACTTCCCGATGTCGCTAGAGAATCGTCGGGAGTAATTAACTATTATTCTATCTACATCCACAAAGGATTTAAGTGAGACAATTTCTTCAAGATTGGAGCACATAGACTTTTCGCACATTATCCAAAAATCCTTCTCCAAAGATCCAAGTTTACTAAGAACTTCAAATTGAACAATTGTTGGTGTTGCTACTATGAAAGCATCAATTTGTTTAAGAATTGATGGCGCAATATCGGCTATGCTGTTGAAAGTTGCAGTATTTGTGACTTGTTCAAATCTAGAGCGCTTTAAGGGATCAGGATCAATTCCTGCTGCCAGATGACATCCCGGATGACTCAAAACTGCAAAAGTGTGACTATCTATTTTGTTTTCGACTGAAATATTTTCAAAAGATTCGAACCCAATTCGCCCTAAACCAACAATCGCTATACCAATTGTCATTCATAGCCTCTTCTGACAACTTTTTGATTCATTTGCACTAAGTCTGGACGAGTTCTCAAAAAGTCTATAATCTTTCTCGCACCAAAGAGAAAGTCACTATTCTCCTCGACTGAGATAATTTCATTAAGTAGAAAGAAGTCAGCTTCTTCGTCAAGTGAAAGCGAAAGAGTTGGCCAAACCAACCAATCCGGTACTTGGGTGTATGAAGAATTAAAAATTAAAGGGTTTCTTATGATGTGCGCTGTCACGTGCTCAAAATCTAATGCCTTATTTGTTAAGTTATATGAAGTCTCAAGAGATTTAGTCAAAAATATCTGACAGCCTAGTCCATCAGGCAATCCTGTGGTTCCATTATTCAAATAGTCCAATTGACTTTCAAAAAAATTCTTGATCGCCTCGTTTGTAAGATCCACATCAATAAGCGGACAATCGCCAGTTATTTCACAGATGATGTCTACCGAAAAATGAATTGCTGCCTGTAAAACTCTTCCCATCACATCACTTTCAGAACCACGGTACAGGGCAACGCCCTCTTTTTCAGCAAGCGAAATAAAGACGTCATCACTCGGATTTTGGGTGGTTGCAAGGACTACTAAATCAATGCTCTCTATGCTCCTAATCCTACGAACCAAACGAGAAACCATAGGCAGCCCATTACTTTCTAGCAAGTGCTTACCGGGAAGCCGGGAAGATGTCATTCTGACTTCTACAATTGCGGCTACCTTCGGCTTGTAATTGTTATCTTTCATATCTATTTTATTCTAACCCTAATTCCATAGTTTGAGAGTTGGTTACGCAATTGCAAAATACTTTGATCTACGTATGCAAAGTAACTTCCTACCGCAACGGCTGACGCTCCTTGGTGAAAAGAGTCAATAAAGTGGCTTGTCTTCCCAAAGCCGCAACTATCAATGACAGGCAATGAAGTTGTTGATACAACCTCTTTCAACATTCTCAAGTTGCTACCAAGTCTTGACCCATCTTTTGAAGCGTCGTTGATTATTACTTCACCAATACCTGATTCTTCCATTTGCTTTATACGCTTAGGGACATCCATCGATTTCAGGAACCGCTTAGAATCATTCAAGTTGGCGGTGGACTCATTACTCCAGTAAGTACAAGAACCAATGACACTTTGACTTCCAAACCGACCAGCGATTTTTTCGACTTCACCTAGGTTAGAAGTGAATACACTATCGAGAACAACTTTTTCAACTCCAATTTCGAATAGTCTTGCGGCCTCATCAAAAGTTTTTATGCCACCTCCAACGCTCAGAGGCATGAAAATAACATCATTTACTTTCGATACAATGTCTAGAAAATTCACAAAGTCTCTTTCTAGTCTATCAACATTGAGAACCATTAATTCATCTGCGATGTTGGCCTGAAAGATTCGCGCTTGGCTTGTAGGAGTTCCCATTATTCGAAAATGTTGATAAAAACGTGTTGTTATCGCGTTAGTTTTCCCGACACTTACACTTTTTGAGATTAGAATTTTGGGTATAATTCGCCGGTATAGCTCGTTATTCATAATGTCCAATTTACAAAATTTGAAAGAAGATTTAGACCGGAACGCTGACTCTTTTCTGGATGAAATTGTATACCCCAGATATTTTCTGAGTGAATAAATGAAACTACTTCAGTTCCATAAAATATTGAATAGGCATATGTTGTCATTGGTTGTATTGAGTCATTCGATACATAAAAGGAGTGGTTAAAATAGAAATCTTCACCAATCAATTTTTGGGAAAACTGACTATCGCTAGATCGTGAAATAACATTCCAACCGGTGTGAAATAGGCGTCTTCCATCAATATCTGATAAGGGCAAACATTCGAAGTTAAACCAGGATAATCCGACAATCCCTGGGCTCTCCCGCGAAGAGAGACCCATAACCTGCATTCCGGCGCAAAGTCCAAGAATCTTAATTTGTGTTCCATACAAATTCTTTATCGGGGCAAATAGGTCTATCTCATGTAGTTCAGAGACGACTGACTCAAAGGACGATACGCCAGGCAATACTAAGTGTGTAATTCCAATTAAACCCTCCTGACTTCTAACGATCTTGACGCTATGCCCTAAGTACTCAAATGCTTTTTGTACAGACCGGTAGTTACTATGCCTTAGGCCCACAATTCCAATAACGTGCGTCATAACCACAGGAAATGCTTCATAAAATATCAATAATTAGTTTTTTTTCCCACGCGTCATAGTCTTTGGGCTTCGGTCCTAGTTGTATCGGAATATTTCCATTCCAAGGATCTATTTGATTTAGTTGAATAATATCCTCTAATTCTTCTTCTGTAATCCCTAATAACTCTAGGAATAATTTGACTGAAAAAGGCTTTCGATTCTCAAATTCAGCAACCAAAGTCTCCGCTTCTTCACGGCTTAACCGTCCCTGACGAACGTCTAGTGAAGTCAAATGCGTAGTTCTCGCATATCCCCTCTTTCGGAATTTAAGGTAATCTCTCATGCCTTGCATCATGCACTCAATTTTTTCGTATTCGTAGCCGGGTGGGATTCCTTCAACAGAGGTCCCCTTCCAGTTCAACTCTTTTTTAATTGTCTCAACCTGTTTTCGCGTATCCCATTTTATGTAGTTCCCAAGGGGGAATGAACGAATTCCTTTCGACTTTATTTCACTTTGGGAAGGAAACATAAATGGCTTCAAAGACCTGACTTCATGATTACCCTGAAGTCTTGGCAACATATCTTCAGCTGAAATTCCAAGGTTTGTTATTCGATTGAACAATTCTTCATCGATTTCGTGGAATTGTTCTGTCTTGTAGTAGTTTGTGTATTCCGTTGAAGATTCACCCCAAATTACCAAAGGTATATCTTTCTCAACTGCCGTGCGAACGGGAAAAGCATTAACCCCAGTATGGCAATGCCAGCAAAAGTCTCCCCGGTCTCGCAGGGACGTCAACATTAAGTCTTTTACTAAGTTCCAGTTAGGAGTGAAGGAAATAAAGTCAACTCCTAATAGTTTTAGCGTTCTATTTCTATTCTCTAACAAAGTGTCTCTATAGAATCCATGATCAAAAGAAGTAACAAGAGGTCTTAACTTAAGGTGAGTTACTACGTAGTAAAGAGAGAATGTTGAATCTTTACCTCCACTGAAGGGAACCACGCAGTCATAGTCTTTGCCCAATTTCTTAATCTGTTCCGTTATCTTGAATAGTTCTGCTTCTCTCTCGCCCCAATCAATCTCTGACTTTTTTCTTGAGTTTGAACAGACACTACAAACCCCATCAATATCAAATGATATTGTTTCGTGAGTTTGAGGCAGAAGACACAAAGAACACTTCTTTAAAGAAGGCGTCGTCATGCGCTTAATATAGTACACGCGCAAATGTTTATCCTACAATGAGGGCGTGCTACTTGACACATTTGCATCACCTAATTTTACGTATAGGAACCTGCAAGAACGCAACTTTGATCCCAAGAATTACTTGAACTGGATGCAGGATTCAATTACCAATAAGTACATTGAAGGCGCTCGAGCAGATTTTTCTCTGAAAGACATTTATCTTTATATCGAAGAAAAGAATAAGTCCGAACAATCTCTGCTACTAGGAATTTTTTCGGATTTAGAGAATAGGCATATTGGAAATATAAAGTACGAACCAATAGACTTTAAGGAGGAAACCGCGTGGATTGGAATTTTAATCGGCGAGGCTGAGTACAGAGGAAAGGGGTATTCTGCCGAGATATTAAGCGAAACCATGAAAAAAATCAGCGAGAATTATGGAGTAAAAAGGTTTCTTCTCGGTGTGGATACAAATAATAAGATTGCCCACCAAGCTTATGAAAATATTGGATTTATTGCTGTAGGTATCCATGAAAAAGGAGGTTTAATCATGGAAAGAGCCCTAATATGAATTCAACGTACGGTGAACAAAGGTTTGATCGGATCAACCTTAAGAAATTGTTCATATTTTTGCGAAGCATGCGCTAACTGAATAACTTCAAGACTCTTGCGGTAAGCATCCCGAATAAAATCAAAATCTTCCTGCGTGTGCCCAACCATAACATTGTGTGAAGACAAAATTAAGACGCCATTATTAATCATTTCTTGCAGAAAGAGTGTCTTCACTTTCTGGGTTTCTTGTGCGTTGGAAATATTCCACAATAGGAATTTCCAACTATCGTGACCTGAAAAATGTGCTAACTCGAAATTTAACTCTGAAAAGACTTTCTCGATTTCAGTTTTCAGAGTGCTTCCCTTTTGTCTTAGAAGTTCTGTTGCCCCACGCTTGACTTTGTTAAGCACGACTTTAGCCGCCGCTAACGATAGGGATTCTCCACCAAAAGTTCCGGAAAAAAATACCCCTTCGAGAAGCTTCATCAATTCTTTCTTTCCAGCAAGTGCGGATAACGGAAAACCGTTAGCAATTCCTTTCCCTAAACAGGTCAAATCCGGAGTGATACCAAAGTATTCTTGCGCTCCACCGGGTGCTATTCGGAAACCCGTTACTATTTCATCGAAAATCAAAACAATTCCTAGTTCCTTAGTTCTACTACGTACGTGTTGAAGAAAGGACAGATCCGGGATAATTGCGGCGAGGGGTTCGAGGATTATGCCTGCCACGTTGTTTTTATGTCGCTCTAGTGCGCTTTCAAAACTTTCAATATTATTGAATTCAAACTTATCTGTTAGGTCACTAACACTCTTTGGAACTCCGCGATGCATGGTCGTAATTCCAATGTACCAATCGTGCCATCCGTGATAGCCAGATGTTAGTATTATGTCTCGTGAGGTTAAAGCTCTGGATAACCTAACTGCAGCAGATGTAACGTCACTTCCATTTTTTGCGAATCTGACCATTTCTGCCGAAGGAACCATCTCGCAGACTAATTCAGCCACATCTACTTCGAGTTTTGAACTTAGAGAAAAAGTTACACCTTTGCCTAACTGATGCAGAACCGCTTCGTTAACATCAATGTCGCAATACCCAATAGTTACACTTGCCAAGCCACTAATTAAGTCAACAAAACAATTTCCATCTATATCCCAAAGCCGACCACCCAAACCCCGTTCACAGTAAAGCGGCGAGATACCCTCGGGAAATTGAGTGATTGACTTGCTAAATGTTTGAGCGCCAAGGGGAATCAAATCCTTTGCACGGTTAAGCCACTCTTGAGAAGCTGTAAATTTCACGCCCACCTCTTCGTATTGATATCGGAAGTTTACCCCATATGGAAGACTCTGAGTATGAACAATGAACTGTATATCTTCGGCAACGGTGAAATCGCCGAAATGTCAAAATATTACTTCGAAAGCGATTCAAAGTATTCAATCAAGGCCTTTGTTGTCGACGATGAATATTTCGATTCCGACAGCTTTCTCGATAAGCCAACACTGAGGTGGTCAGAATTTCAAGGCCTTGCCACTAAATCGGAAGTAAATATGCACGTTGCTTTATCTTATAAGGGTATGAACGGTCAAAGGCATCAAGCTTTTGTTAGAGCTCAAAACACGAAAGGGATTCATCTTTGCAGTTATATCTCAAGTCGAAGTTATCTGGCGAAAGACGTAACCGTGGGGGAAAATGTGTTTATTTTGGAAGGGCAAGTTATACAAAATAGGGTATCAATTGGCCACAATGTCATGCTGTGGAGTGGTAACCACATCGGGCACGGTACTCGAATAGGTCAAAGCACATATATCTCTTCACACGTGGCTATCTCCGGACATACAAGAATTGGAAGTCGATGCTTCTTTGGGGTTAATTCCTCGACTAGAGATTTTGTTCGTATAGGAGATGATTGTTTTATTGCAATGAGCGCAAGCGTTCTTCAAGATATGCCTGACTCATCAGCGCTGATGCCTTTTCAAAGCCCCTTGTTTGAAGGTGAAAAGGCTCTACGAATAATGCTAAAGGCAACAAGTGGAGAGAATCGTGAGTGAGTTTTGGAAACCATTAGGTCTTTTGTTTGAGCCTCTTACCCACTTAGATTGGTGTAGGAGCCATGCGATGCTACCAACGCCCCTCCTACAGGATGCAACCAACAATATATGGAGGATTTTTTTCTCTGGTCGGGATGAACAAAATAGATCTTCAATTTCATTCTTTGATCTACAGGCCTCTGATTCGGAGTTAACAATAATTAAGGTAGCCGAATCCCCAGTTCTAACCCCAGGTCGTCTAGGTACTTTTGATGACAACGGGGTATCTCCTTCATGCGCTATTAAAAACCGAGAAGGACTCTGTCTGCTTTATTACATCGGGTGGAACCCAGGATCGACTACTCGCGTGAATTTGTTTGGCGGGTTATCTCGACAGGTAGAAAACAACAAATTTGAAAGAGTTATGGAAAGCCCAATACTCGAACGAATACCAACGGATCCCTTTATTAATACAGCTCCCTGGGTTGTACAAGATAGCGCTGGATTCACCATGTTTTATGTTTCTGGAACAGGTTGGAAGAATAGGGATTTTCCAAACTACAATATCAAATTGGCAAAATCGATTGATGGTGTCTCTTGGAATCGAGATGGAATAGTTGCCCTAGATTTTAGCTCTGAGCGAGAGACTGCCTTAGCGCGACCATTTGTCATGAAAGATAAGAATATTTGGAGAATGTGGTTCTCAAAGAGAGTTGGAAATTACTCAATAGGGTACGCAGAATCTTTAGATGGGACTTTTTGGAGAAGAAGAGACGAACTTTATGGTTTAGAACCGACTAATCGTCCAGGAGAAGACGAGATGGTCGAATATGGTGTCGTTATAACTTCAAGTAACAGAAATTGGCTTTTATACAACGGGAATGATTATGGGAGAAACGGGATTTTTCATGCCCGAGGGCCTAAATTTGATAGTTAGCATAATGCAACCAACTTTTTTGCCTTGGCTGGGCTACTTCAACCTGATTAGCAGAAGTAATGTGTTTGTCTTTTTAGATAATGTTCAGTTTGAAACTAGATCCTGGCAGCAGCGCAATAGAATCTTAGTTAACGGTGAATCGGTGTGGATAACAGTTCCAGTGAGCAAGCCACAAGGATCCTCAACCTTGATTAAAGACATACTGATAAATTTTGAGCATTTCAACCCAAAAAAATTGAGTGAGACGTTGAAGAGAGCATATTCAAAACGAGAGGGTTTTGATGCGTTAATTGAGGAAGTTATACCCTTAATTGAGAGCACGGGTCCTTTTCTCGCAGAATTTAACGAGGCTCTAATAGTTGGAATTTCTAAACTCCTGAATCTAGAAGTCACTTTCTATAAGGCGAGCGAGCTTAAGACTTTTGGTAGTAAATCGGAATTATTAGAATCAATTTTACTAAATTTTGAGAATGCAAGATATCTTTCTCCGAAAGGTTCCGAAGTTTACCTAAATAAATTCAATGGAGAGTTCCCTTCCGGGATACCTATTGAATACCAAGACTTTCATCATCCATATTATGATCAGAAACGTAAGGAGTTTGTTCCGTTTATGAGCATTGTAGATGCGATCGGAAATGTTGGCATAAGTCGAACAAGCGAACTGGTTAGGTAATATTTAAGTATGACAAGACTACTCATTATCCCAGCACGAGGGGGTTCAAAGAGAATTCCTCGAAAGAATATGTGTGAATTTGGAGGCCAACCAGCAGTGCACAGAACTATTGAATTGGCCGTGGCAAGTCACCTCTTTGATTCAATCCTAGTCTCTTCAGACGATGACGACATTTTATCTAGCGTATCAAAGTATTCGGTAATCGCAGATAGTAAGAGACCGCCAAATCTTTCAGACGATAAGGCAACAGTTACTGATGTGATCAAGTACGAAGTTAATAAGTTAAAGGGTCTGGGATATTCATTTGATGAAATATGGCAACTTTCTGCGTTTGCTTTTTTATTATCTGTCGAAGATCTCAAGAGATTTGCAGAGAGAGCTAAAGGCTTACCTGAAGATGGCCTACTAGTCGGAGTATTGCCTTTTCCCGCTCCGATTGAATGGGCTCTCAAAAAAGACATAAGTGGTGAAATTAATGCCGTAAGGGAGGAGTCTCTTGTTGAGCCCTCACAGCATTTTAGAAAATACTTTTATGATTCAGGCGCAATTGCAGTTTTCAAAAGTGAAGTATTTAAAGATTCTGAATTTCAATTGTCAGACTTAAGACTTTTTGGTGAAGAAGTCAATGCTCATAAAGTTGTTGATGTTGATGAACCTCAGGATCTAATAACGCTACAAGTATTGTATTTAGGAAACTCAGAAGGACGTAGATTAGGACTCAAGATCTGAAAAAGCAATATATTGACCTTTGGTAATGTAATTTCTCACTCTAGATCCCAGAAAATTTTGAATCAAATTTGAAGGTATTCCTAACCGTGGACCCTTCAATTCTATACTTTCTAAGTTTAAAGTATCTCCAGGTTTAAGATCCATTATTGCGTAACAACCAAACCTGCCTCTACCGCCTATCTCCGATGCAGAGTATGTTTTTCGAGCACTTCCTGATGCCTTTTGTAAATTTACAATGTTGGTCACGTATTTCTTAAACTCGCTCGGTTCAAGAGCATAATGGTGATCAGGACCCTGTTGGCCTCTATCCAAGGTAATGTGTTTCTCAAAAACTCGCGCGCCGAAAGCATAAGCCCACGCACCGACATCTGTTGACATGGAATGGTCTGAAAATCCGATGGGATCACCAAACCTTGACTTCAAAGAGCCTATTATCTCTAAATTAACGTCATCAATTTCTAGCGGATAATTAGATACGCAATGCAGAGGAATGATATCTCTTTTCCCAAATTTTGTAAGAAGCGACATCGCAATCTCAACTTCATACCATTCGCTCATACCGAAGGATACTATTAATGGAACCTCAAGCTTCGAGTAAAAAGTCATTAGTTTTAGATTAGCAATTTCTGACGAAGCTATCTTTATTGCAAAAACTTTTCTTTCTACTAAATATCGAATGTATTCAGTGTTAAAAGCCGATGCAAATAAGCCAAGTCCTATTTCATCTGAATAGTCTTTGAGTTCATCAAACCAAATTAAAGGTGTTTCTAAATTACGAATATTTAAGTACTCTGTATGAACTTTAGGCACTAAGTCTTCTGCCTTGAAAAATTGAAGTTTCACAGCATCTGCCCCAGCAAGTTTTGACTCAAGAATCAATTTCTTAGCACTCTCGAGATTGCCATTGTGATTTGAGCCAATTTCGGCAATAACAAACCGCTTTTTAGAATCCAAAGTTCTAAATAGGAGGTTATCTCGCATTATTCATCAAGTTTACCATCCGCGCGGCTAAATTAAAGTCAGATTTGTTGAATAAGTTTCTACCACGCCTCCCCATTTCAATTCGAACGTCCTCATGCGCCAAAATCTTCTTTAACGAATTATGGAAATTTCGGCGTAAATTTGACTGTCTCTGGCTGTGTTGCCCTAGGTGGATGCTCGCACCATTCTTTTCAAACATGTTAGAAGTTACATCTTGTACGGGATCGAAATTTAATGTGACAAAGGGGATTCCACACAAGGCCAACTCATAACGGGTTAAGCCACCAGTTGTAAGGACTAAGCCAGACTTCTCAAAAAGTGTCGCCGAGTATTCTTCTTGAGTAACAAAATCTATTTTGTGCATGCTTATGTATGCCTCTTGCTTGAGCGTGCTGATGTTATTCGTATCAAAGAGTGGTCCGATAAAAATAGATACATTTAGTATTTCTTCGTTGTATAAATTTAGTAAATTCAGGTAGGTGTTGGTTAAACCGTGTGGGTCGCTACCTCCACACGTGATTGCAATTTGAGAAAAGGAGAAATATTCTAAGTTTCGCTCTCTAATTTCTAGGAGATATTTTGTAAAAGGAAAGTAGTTGAAGCCTGATACGGTGTCGGATCCAAACTGCGCTACCTTATCTTGGTATGGATTTAGGTAAGTTACATTTTCGAAACTTCTAGCAATCAAGTTACGAACCATAAACCTGGGATCATCAAAAATGAATATATGCCAGGCAGTTAGTGACCCCTTCTCCAAAATATAGTTTCTAAAAGTTTGATATAGCGCCTCCCAGAATCTCGGATCCAGGTCAATAACAATTAGTGTTTGTTCATGTAAACTTCTATCCAGAGCCTGTACCAAGTGTAAGGCTACATCTAGCTCTACAATCTCAACACCATAACCGTTATCAATAAACTGTTCTGCAATCACTCTACTTCTAGATAGATGACCGAGGCCATAAATATGGCTAGCGTGTGTAATCAATTTTATATGCAAAGGATTTCCAATCAACTGAGGTCATTAATCTCTAGTTGAACTGATCCAAACTTTTCATTGTGTAGTATCTAACTTTTTCAATGCCTGCAGTCCAACTCCTAATTTGATCTTCGAAAACATTTGGAAGAATGGATTCCTTACCAGTCAACGTCCGTATTGTCGCAATCAATAGTGACAGTTTAGAATTAGTGCCGAGGAACATCTTAGCTTGCACTCCAGCAAAAAGTGTATCAATTGGCGGCAAATTTGCTGATTCAAAATCAAATGCAAGATCCGGTCTCCACCCCTCAATTGAATCTGGGCTGTCTGTTAGAAAAAGAATATCAATTTTAGAGTCATCGGTCTCAATAAAATTGTTAATCTCACGACGGACCACATTTAGTGGAATATGACCTTTAGACCTTAAACTTAGAAGGTCACCTAGCCGATACTGAATAACGAATATTTTAGAATATCTTAAATTAGGTTCCTTAAGTATTGAAAGTCGCTCCAATTCAGAAAAAAAACTAAGAAATAATTCCCCTGAGTATTCATACTTGCTGTAGTGTCCTCGCACTGAAGAAGTCCAAGGGCGGATTCTTTTCAAAAATTCATTTGATTCCAATTGGACAATTAGCCCAAGTCGCAAAAGTACAGCTTTCAAAATACTAAGAAGTTTTGTCCTAACTTTAGTTTTTATCCCTAAGGGTTTTCTCTCTCTCTTTAAGAAATCTAAATCGACAAAGTCGTCAATCTCTCTCCAGGGTATATCAGTGAGAAATGGTTCGATCTCTACTGGCCTCTTGGTGACTCCAGAGCTGTGAAAAATCAATTCAACGTTTCGCTTTGGGTGAAGTATTGATAAGTTTTTGTACTGCAAAAGTGCAAATATCTGTGAACCAAAGCCACCCCAACAATGAATTCTCAAAGGCAACCTCGGAATCATGACTTCAAGACTACACTTGAGAAACTCGGTTAATCAAAGTTTCATAAGAAGCATGAAGAAGCATTAACTCTGAGAACAATCTAGATAGAAGTTCTGAATGGAAATGGCCATGTTGATTGGATTGAAGAGTTTCAACCGTTTTTGCTGATATTTCAATATTTTCTCTGGTAATTTGGATGAGCAAAATTCTTGTAGTTTTTCAGAGAGAAACTCAACTTCTTGAATCGAGAATAATCCTGGATGGCTAATACCCAAAACTTCAGGGATGGCGGAGGTATTTGCTGCGAGTATCGGAAGGTCATTCTGCATGGCTTCTAAAAGTACTAGCCCAAAACCTTCATACCGACTCGGCAATATCAAGCAAGAAGAACTACGCATAATCTCATTTAAGCGGTGGGTTTTTCCATGCCAGAATATATTGCTAGATAGATTGACTGTTGAATATTGAAGTGATTTTTCTAATCTCCCAGAACCATAAATGTGTAACTCGGACAAGGGGCTAATTGCTAGGTGAATTTTGAAAGCAGAGATTAAGAGCGGAACATTCTTTTGCTCGGTCAACCTTCCAACAAAAAGAAATTTCGGTTTAAAAGGAGTTTCTTGACTTCGAATCACCTGAGTTTCTTTCACCCTTTCATCATAACCGTAGTAAATTACCGCAGTTTTAGTGCACTTAGGTAACTCCCTCTCTTGATAGATATAATCTTTGACGGTTGAAGATATAAAAATAACCCCAGCAAATGACCGAAGTACCATATTCGATAAAAATCTAGATATTAACCTTGGAGCAGCGGGGAAAAAACTTTCTGCGTTATGACGTGAAGCTACCAATATCGAAGTCTTCTTACTTAAAATTTGGGCTAGTACTAATTGAAGCTCCGCCCTTGGTAAGTGAGCGTGCGTAACATCAAACCCTTGGCGCATAATTCTCCTCAGGCGCAAAATATTGGTAACAAAATATCGTGATGGAGGCAGAATTTGGACTTGGAAGTCTTCAAAATCACTCGCCAATTCGGGATTACCCTTCAAATAATGGATGAAAACTTGATTTCCAAGTGATACTTGATTTCTGGCCAAGGTCAGCAGCTGTATTTCGGCACCGCCTCGCTCAATGGTCGTTATTACGTGAAGAATTTTCATACTCATCCCTTGAGTTCTGCGACCAATTTCTGAATCCATTGTCCTAAAGAGTGACCACTATAAGCAATTTCTGACCGTCTCAATGCAACTAGCTTCAATTGCTCTGCTTCTAACTGATGCCAACAGTCAATCTCACTTTGTAGAAAGTCAACTCCCTTTTCGTCTAAATGCTTTCTGTCAGAAAGCCTTCCAAATTCTCTAATGTAAGAGTTATTCTTCGTAATGACAGTGATTCCTGTCATGGTCGCTTCTACAAGGGCTTTATCAAGAGATCCACGAAAACTGTGTATAAATAGATCAGATTCATATAGGAGATTGCGAACTTGCGCTTGCGATTGCTTTCCACTAAAAGTGATTTTCCCTTTAGAAATATCATCCGAATACTTCGCCTTGAGCGATTCTTCATAATACTCATTCCCCTGTGTTGATTTTCCAACTATATTTAAATTTGCAGTCGGAGATATGTTTAGGTAGTACTTGAAGAGCTCAATTATAGTTTCTATTTCTTTTGATGGGTCAACACGACCAACGTGAATCCACTTGTCTCTATCTTTGTAATTGCGGTCTTGATTAAAAATAAACTTTGTTTCGTCGACCATCTGTCCAATTGGAAAAAGTTTACTCTTCGAATTTTCTACTTCTAAGGGGAAAGAATCGGATGTTGAAGTCAAAATTTTGTTAGCAAACCTTGTCGCTATCCTTACTCGTGCCGAACAAGAAGTGTGGGCGTACCAGAGAATATGTCTGATTCCGAACAACGATGTAAAAGGGCCAAGTGCCATCGAGTGTGTTTCAGTCATAAAGCTAAACAGAACGAATTTAGGGTTTTTTAGGAAGACCGAGAAGAAAGCGCGGTATAGTCGAAAGAATTTCTTAAAGGAGTTAGATCGCCCCCACTTCAAGTCGAAAATTTCAATGTTCTGTGGCTTTGCGCACGTATAGTCAACCTCGTTTGCAATCAGATATACATTTCTGAATTCCTCAGATAATTTGCAGATAATCTGATACTGATGTGAGAAAACCATGCTTTTGGGGTCGAACGCGTAAGCGATTACCAATATATCCAGGGGACTTCTGCTTGAAACATGTTTAAACATTAAGTGAAGAATATCGAAGTCTTGCCCGATTCCGATAAACTCCTTGGGAGATGAGCCCCAGCATTTATTCAGTTAAGAGCAAACTGAGCGATACTTCTTTTGGCTATGCCTTGAAGTTGTTATCGAAACGCGACCGAAGACTTATATTTGTTGTTACTTGCCTACAGATAGGTCTCGGAGCACTCGATCTCTTAGGTGTTTTAGTAATTGGATTAGTCGGTTCGCTATCTATTTCTGGTATTGCCTCGGGCAAGCCAGGAGATAGGACAACTTCAGCCTTAGAGTTTCTCGGAATTCAAGACTTAAATCTACAAAGCCAAGTTGCAATCTTAGGTG
>Ga0169931_10002199_pt1 | contig 31917 bp, 23 predicted proteins | sample Kivu_15m_20L_FD_129675 | JGI IMG/M metagenome (GOLD analysis project Ga0169931, IMG submission 129675) | Freshwater microbial communities from Lake Kivu, Western Province, Rwanda to study Microbial Dark Matter (Phase II) - Kivu_15m_20L... | ecosystem: Environmental > Aquatic > Freshwater > Lake...
GGCCGTCAAGCAGGTGGTCACGGCGGCCGAGAATCTCGATCGCCCGATGATGGTTCGCGTTGGTCGCGGGCTTGCAATCCTCGGAGGGGGAAGTCCGCCGAGGTTGATTTCGCGTGATGCTCGCGGATGGGAAAACCCGGAACTGAGCCCCAATGGTGCGGCAATCGCCTACGTCCAAAATCATGACCTCTATATGCTTCGCATCGACAGTGGCGAAGTCTTGCGATTGACGCATGATGGTTCCGCTTCGCTGCTGAACGGTGTGCTGGACTGGACCTATCAAGAGGAAATCTATGGACGAGGGAATTTCAAAGGGTTCTGGTGGAGTCCCGACAGTCGGCACCTTGCCTTTCTCAAAATTGATGTTTCACAGGTCCTCCCCTTCACGCTGACTCGGAGCAATTCCCCACGGGGGGCTACCTTGGTCAGCCCATACCCCAAGGCGGGCGATCCGATTCCGCAAGCGTCCCTTTGGTCTCTCGATACCGAGAGCCTCCAGGGTACCCTGATCCATCGACCCGAAGGACTTGAAACCGATAGCTTGGTGGTGCGAGTAACATGGCGCCCGGATGGTCGACGTTTGACCTATCAGGTTCAAAACCGGATTCAATCTTGGCTGGAGCTGCGCGAGCGGGACCTTGCCACAAGCCACTCGCTGACGCTTCTTCGTGAAGCGGGGCCGGCTTGGGTGGAAATTTTGGGTGAGCCTCACTGGTTGCCAGACGGCGATTTTCTTTGGCTCAGCGATTTACCCCACGGGAGACGGCATCTCTGGCACATTTCCGCCGATGGTTCGCGGCGGGTACCCATGACGCGAGGAGACTGGGATGTCCGCGAAGTCCTCCGTGTGATCCCCGTGAAAAGGCTCGTCTTCGTCTGCGGTGATCGCTTGCAAGGAGGACGAGGCCAGCAGATCTACGCCGTTCACTGGAATCATCCGACCTCGCACCTCGATCAGAATGTCATTCCCCTGACCGAAACTCCCGGCTGGCATGTTGCCGCAATTGCTCCCAATGGTCAGCATCTTGTCGATACCCACAGCACTTTGGTCGACGAGCCGATCAAGTGGCTCGTCGAAATCGCTCCCGACCAAATCACGGCTCCAGTGAGCGACCTTGCCAGCGACGAGGCACCGAACGAGGCACAGCCGCGAGTCCCAGCGAACTCGCCGCGGAAACGGCTCGGCCCCAAGGAAGAGCCGTTGTCCCCTTGGAAATCATTGTCACTGAGCAACCCTCGCTGGCTCGACTTTCAAACCGCCGATGGAGTTCCACTGCCAGCTTACGAGCTCGTGCCCGCCAAACAATCGTCTCCCGATGGCCGTTTCCCGGTGCTGATCTTTACCTATGGAGGCCCCCAGGCGGCTTCGGCAGTGGATCGCTGGAATGGACGGAATTTTCTCTTCCACCAGTTCCTTGTTTCCAGCGGGATTGGGGTGGTCGTCGTCGATAATCGCAGCAGTAGCGGCCGAGGCATTGCGGATACCTGGTCGATCTATCGACGCATGGGGGTCCAAGAGGTCAAGGATTTGCTGGAGTTCACGACCTACCTCAGTGGTCTGCCGTGGGTCGATTCTGATCGACTCGCAATTCGTGGCTGGAGCTTTGGGGGATTCTATACGGCATATGCGATGACGCAGAGCACCGTTTTTCGCGCCGGGATTGCGGGCGGAAGCGTCACCGATTGGCGAAATTACGATGCGTTTTATACCGAACGTTATATGGATACACCGCAAGCCAACGAAGGAGGTTATCGGGAAACAAGCGTCATTGAAAAAGCCGCCAACCTCCATGGCCGAATTCTACTGATCCATGGTGAAGTGGACGACAATGTTCACCCGAGCAACACGCTCCAGCTTGTCAGCGCGCTGCAGCGAGCCGGGAAATCATTCGACCTGATGATTTACCCCGAAGCAGCGCATGGAGTAACCCAGCAAGACCAGGTCTACCACTTGCATCAAACAATGTTCGATTTCCTTCACCGGGAACTGCACCCTTCGCCGGTAGAAAACGGGCAGGTCAAGAAGAACTGAGCTGCTCAAGCGTCTGGGCAACGAGCGCCGGATTGTCCTGCTGCTGCAGATGGGCAATCTGCTCGGGAGGAATCCCTAGCTTTTCCAAGTGACCCACCAGACGCTTCCAAACGACCGCTCGTTTTTTTCCCTCACTCAAGTAAAGCTCCGTGACTTGCTCCGAAGCTTTTTGAAGGGCGATCGCATCCAAGTTGCGATAATAATTCTTGATAATCCGTTCTTGGTAGCGAGAACGTTCCTGTGCCACGACGGCCTCCGGTTGGTGATCTACTTTTTCGAAGACGGTTGATTCGCTTTATCGGCGGGTTTTTCATCTTGAAAATCCCCGGCCACCGTGATCACCAGTCGATCCATGTTTAAGTACTTGGAGATCGCACTGTTGACTTCGGCAAGCGTGGTTTTCGAAATCTGCTGCTCCTGTGCCGCGTAGAAATCCATAGTCCGTCCGAGAAAGAGATTACCCACGAGCATCGTTGCGAGCCGAGCGTCGTCGGTTCGTGCAACAGCCTCCTGCTGCAAGAAACCTTCTTTCGCCCTCCCTAATTCATCCTCGGTCATTCCATGGGTCGAGTAATTGCGAATCTCTTCTTCGATTGTTTGCAGGAGCCGATCTTTGTTCTCTGGATTTGCAATCGCAAAGACCATCATTTCGCAACGTTCATCCTTTCCGCCGGCGCTCAGCATCGATGCGACACCATACGAGAGTCCTTCCTGCTGCCGTACCCGTACGCCAAGGCGACTGCTCAGTGACCCACCGCCAAGGATGAAATTGCCAAGAACCAAGTTTGGGTAATCAGGATTTAAATCGCTGATCGGATATTGCTGCGATGCAAAATAGACCGCATTGGCTTTATCAGGGGTGCGGACAGTACGGATCCCTCCAGGAACGTCCGTGACGGCAGGTCGGTCGATTCGCACATAAGGAATCTCGGTCTTCCATCCTCCGAGTGCTTCGACCATCTTCTCGCGAACGAGACCAGCATCAAAGTCGCCAACAACGGCCAATTCACCCGCCTGACTGCTCAGAAAATCGCGGTAGAAACTCTGGATTTGCTCAAGGCTTACAGCCTTCACCTCAGCGAGTTCCTCTTGGAGTGTCGGAATGTAGCGGACATCGGTGGGAGGATAGGGTGAGAGGGTCCGGCGCGTCGTCAATGCTGCTAAAGTCTGGGGGTCATTGAGCGTTTCTTCGATTCCGCTGATCGCTTGCCGACGAAGAATCTCGAGTTCCTCTCCGTCCAGTCGCGGATGACGAAGAACATCCCCCAGCAGCGAAAGCACCTCAGGGAGGTTCTGTCGAGTGGTTTTCACACGGACCTGCAGCACGCCCGACTGGTCCGAGATGCTGACATTGGCTCGCAAACGGGTCCATTCATCTTGAAGCGTCTGGAAATCGAGCTTTTCAGTCCCTCGACCCAGCATCTGCGCGAGGAAGTCAGAGATTGTCGTCTTTCCGGCGAGTGCTTCGGGATATCCATAACGGAGCGTCAGCATCAGCGACACGGATTCACCCCGCGTCCGCTTTGGTAAGAACGCATATTTGATCCCATCGACCAACGTGCCTCGCTGCGTTCGCTGCTCGATATTCGCGGGCGTGGGGTCGAATGCTTCCCCTTCAGCGATCGCCGCGCGACCCTTGTAATCAGCGAGCACGTTATTCAAATCGGGCGCTTCCGGAATACTGATACGCTCCGAGGTTTCGCTCGGGATATAAAGGCCGACGGTGCGATTGTTGCGGACCAAATAGCGATCTGCCGCTTCTTGCACTTGAGCCACTGTGATCGATTCAATCACATCTCGAAAAATGAAATAGAGTCGCCAGTCCCCCTGCGCCGCCCAGTCGCTCAGGGAGACTGCGATTCGGTCGGTAGAACTCGCCTCAAGTTCACGGGCTTTCAGGATTTGCTGCCGCGCCCGCTGGACTTCCTGCTCCGTAATCGGCTGGTCTTTGAATCCCTGTTCGACGGTAGAAATTAACAACTGCCGCGCTTGTTCGAGTGAGCCTGTTTCGGGTGAGCCTGTTTCTGTGGCTCCTTGTTCGCTCACTTGAGCAACGGCCATCAGCACTCCGGGATCGTGATAGGGGCGGGCGAAAGCGGCAATCGTGCTCGCCGCACCACTTTGGACCAGGTTCTTGTAGAGCCTGCCGCTCGGTTCATCCCCAAGGATGTTGCTCACAATTCGCATCGCCGCGAAATCAGGATGGCTGCCAGCCGGAATGTGGTACAGAGCGCCGACCAGTTGCGTGTTTCCGACTCGCCGTAGCACCACCGTCCGCTCACCATCCTGTGCAGGTTCGAGGGTATACGTCGCATCGATCGGTTCTTCGGGAACCGGTAGACTGCCGAACGATTCGCGCGCCAGTTCCAGAGCACGATCGACATCAAATTTCCCCGCAATCACGAGCATCACGTTATCGGGGCGATAGAACTTGCGATAGAACTGGCGAAGTTTCTGCACGGGCACGCGCTCGATATCACTGCGGTTCCCGATCGTTGTGCGGCCATAGTTATGCCAGTCGTAAGCGGCCGCAGTCATCCGCTGAAGGAGGATGCCGAAAGGGTCGTTTTCCCCTCGTTCAAATTCATTTCGAACGACCGTCATTTCGCTCGATAAATGTTCTGGAAGAATCGGACTGTTCACGAGGCGATCTGCCTCCAAACGAATCGCAAACTGCAATGATTCCTCCGAGGCGGGCAATGTCTCGTAGTAATTCGTTCGATCAACCCAAGTCGTACCGTTGAAATTGGCTCCCCGATCCTGCAAAGCTTTTGGAATGTCGGGATGCGTGGCCGTTCCTTTGAACAGCATATGTTCCAAAAGGTGTGCCATTCCTGCTTCACCGTACCCCTCATGCCGAGAACCGACAAAGACAGTCATGTTGACCGTCACGACGTTCTTGGAAGGATCGGGAAAGAGGAGCACGCGAGTTCCGTTACCGAGCCGATATTCAGTAATTCCCTCAACTTCGGCTACCTTCACAATATCCTCCGCCGCCGAAATCGATGTCGGGTTTGCGAGAAAGGGGATCATACCACCGATGAACAGGAGCACGTGCTGGAAAAGATTTTTCACGGAATAGACCCTTGACCGCCGAGTGTTACAACAGATGATTTGCCAGACCTCGAAAGCGACGACGCCCAGACAAAAACCACCGATAAACTAGCCGAAGAACGATGTTTCCAAAAGAGCACGAAAGGGCAAATCAACCTGACTCGAAGACGCAAATTTGGGAATTCATTGCCCACAGCGATGAAGTTGGCGAGGGTCAAGCGATTGAAAAAGCGGTGCGCCGTCAGTTGATCGCTCTTTTTCGTTCCGCCGGAGTCCTCTACGCGATCGAAGGACTGTGTGCCCATCATGGCGGACCATTGTCCCAAGGCGCTATCGCAGACGGATGTGTGACCTGTCCCTGGCATGGCTGGCAGTACCGCCTGGCCGACGGCACGCACGCAACCAGTGGCGAACCGCTGATCGCCGCTTTCCCGCTCCGAGAGCGGGAGGGAATCATCGAAGTCTTACTGGATGCGTAATCACACCCACCCGGCTGGTTGCGGTGCCTACATGTTTCCGATCAGCGCCGTCAGGTCCGCAGTCCGGCAGCTGTACCCCCATTCGTTGTCGTACCAGCTGACAACCTTGGCCAGCTTGCCGTGATCGCCGAGAATTTGAGTGAAAGGACCAGCGAAAATGCTGCTGTGCGGGTCACCGATAATGTCGGTGCTGACAATCGCGTCTTCGGTGTAGGCAAGGATTCCCTTGAGCGGTCCCTGGGCGGCATTCTTCATCGCGGCGTTGATCGTCGCCGCATCCGTCGCTTTTCCCAAATTTACCGTCAAATCGACAACGCTGCCGGTCGGGACCGGGACGCGGAGGGCGATCCCGGTGAGCTTGCCTTTGAGTTCCGGAATTACCAGCGATACCGCTTTGGCAGCACCAGTTGTCGTCGGGATGATGTTTTGCGCCGCAGCACGCGAGCGATACAGATCGGCATGCGGCTGATCCTGGACCTTTTGGTCATTGGTATAAGCGTGGACGGTCGTCATCAAACCCGACTCGATGCCAAAGTTCTCATGAAGGACCTTGGCCACTGGGGCCAAACAGTTCGTCGTGCAGCTGGCATTGCTGACGCACTTGAGATCCTTGGTCAACTTGTGGTCATTGACGCCGAGTACACATGTCAAGTCCGCTCCATCCTTCGCGGGGGCACTGAGGATCACCTTCCTTGCGCCAGCCTTCAAGTGGCTGTCGTAACCTGGTTTTGTGTCGGTCGCCCGCGCAGTGAAAAAACCCGTCGATTCGATCACCACATCCACCCCAAGCTTTTCCCAGGGGAGGTTCCCGGGGTCCTTTTCGGCCAAGGCATGAATCGTCTTGCCGTCGACAATCAGCGCATCTTCCGTGTACTGCACCGTCCCTTTGTAGCGACCATGGATGCTGTCATACTTGAGCAACGTGGCGAGCGTCTCGTTATCGGTCAAATCGTTGACGGCCACGACTTCAAACTCGCTGCTTCGCGCCATCAAATTGCGAAACGTCAATCGCCCAATCCTTCCAAAACCGTTAATCGCTACTCGAATGCTCACTGTAGTCCTTGCTCCGAATCGTGGGATCATCTGAATTTTGACAGCGGCCAAATTATAGCCATCGAGGGCAACCATGCTCCAGCCCCCTCGCGATCCGGCGCTGCCGCGCTTTCGCCCTCTTCATTCGATACCTCGCTTGCTCCCTCGCAACGGAAAACAGCATGCCTGATCAAGGCCAGGAAGGGGAAATTCCTCCACCTCAGCCCCGTTTTCTCGGTTCCCCGCGTCCCGCTCCGCCGCAGTGGAAGTTACCTCCGGGAGTCTCCTCTGGAACGTGGGATTATGCGGAAAGCCGTGAGCTCGCCGCGGGGGATGATGCTTTTTTGGCGAGCACACCCCTGACCCGTCTCGATCTCGACCTGGTTGGCTCTCAAATACCCGCGGCGACTCGGCCGGGCAGCATCGTCGCGGACCTCGGGTGCGGGACCGGACGCGCGCTCGAGGTAGTCGTCGAACGCGGGCACCGGTTGCTGGGGATTGATCTGAGCCAAGGCATGCTGATCCTCCTGCAGCAGCGCGCCGGCGAGTTGTCCTTGCCGCTTGAGCAGCAACCACTGACTCTTCGCGCAAACCTTGTCGAACTCCAGGCCCTCGCAGACCAGAGTGTGGATCATGCCATCAGCCTGTTCAGCACGTTAGGAATGATTCGTGGTCGCAAGCATCGCCGGCACACACTCTGTCACGTCGCCCGCATCCTTCGTCCCGGAGGTCGTTTTCTGCTCCATGTGCACAACCGCTGGGCCGCGTGGCGCGACCCAGGGGGGGGCCGCTTCCTGCTGCGGTCATGGTGGCGTGCGCGAACAGGAAAGGCGTCTGATTCCACCGATTTCGAGTTCGGTGACCGCTTTTACCCCTATCGCGGACTCCCCAATATGTTTCTCCATAGTTACGGGCCACGCGAGTTGCGACTCGATCTGCGCCATGCGAAACTCGAAATCGAAAACTGGATGCCCGTCAACATCTTTGGCACGAAACTGCTTCGAGAACTCTCCGCTTTTCCCCGCCAGGCCACGCGTCGTCACTCGGTGAGAAGCTGGTTTGCGGAACCTGCATTGAATCTGCGGGACGCTGTCAGGGCGGGGGGATTTATGGTCCTTTGTCGCTCAGTTCGTTCATCTGCTGAAGGAGGTTAGGGTCGTCCGGTGGATGGGTCAGAAGCACATATCGGATCAGCTTTCTGGCTCCTTCCCGATCTCCCCCTGCGATCATCCCCCGCGCGGACTCGAGTTTCGCTTGGTGCCATGCAGAGGTCCCTATCTGGAGACCTGCGGCAAGGCGATTCCAGAGGCGGACAGCCCCGAGCGCAGCGTCGCGATTCCCCTCTTTTCCCCCTTCGCTCAAGACCCTCGCCCCCTGGATCAAAATTTCCCCTCCTTTCGCCGAATCGGTCGCGAGCTTTTCAAACATCAGCCCCGCTTCTTTCCACTTCCCGGTCCAGGCGGTAGCGACAGCGCTCAGAAAAGTCCGTCGTGCAAGCTCTTGTGCGGGAGGGATGTTTGCTCCCTCGCTGTCGCTCCCTTCGAGCAGCATCATGATTCCCGCGGCCGCAAGCGATCGCGACGCCGGTCGCTCCAGTCCATCGGCATACAAACGATCGAGCGTTAAGGCGACAATGACCTCGCGATCCCCTTTTTCGGAGAGTGCGGTCAGGAGCGATTGCGGGGGAAGATCATCGACGCGGACTCGGCGGAGCAGTCCAGCAAATGAAGAAGGAGCTGGGGCGGGGGACGTGTCGTCGGCAGTCGTGATCCAGCGGCGCGAAAGTTTATCGCGCGAAAAACCGAGACTCGCGATCAAGTCTGCCTCGGCATCTGCATTCTTTCCTGCACTGCTCGACGCGCGCGTCGCTTCGGATTCCTCCTCAGCGTGCGACTGCTGGGAGGAATTTGAAAATGCCTCGAATTGCTCGACAGCCCGTTCGGCGATCTCCTGCCGTGCTTGCATCTCGGGGACGCTGATCATCGCCCATCGGTAGAGCTCCGCCGAGCGGGCAATTGCCTCTGGCCAAAGAGGCGACGCTGTGGGGAGACGCATGGCGACCGCTGCCGCCTCATCCCACTGACGCTGGGACTGGAGGATTTCCATCAACCACGTCCGGCTCACCAGAGCAGTCTCCGCTTGCGGCCACAAGCGGAGGTGGCTTTGCAGGCGCTGCTGCAGTCGTTCAAGAACGGACGATGCTTCCGCGGATCGATTTGTATCTTGTGGCTCTGCCTGGATCACGGTTGCCAAGATGCGTGCTGCTTCGAGGTGATAACGCGGGGCGTCGGGATGCGCGGGGAAGCTCTCCGCGGCACTCGCGAGCGCATTTGCGGCTTCGCTGCTCAAGCCCCCTTGCTGGAATGCCGCAGCGGCTTGGGTACACAATCGAAAAGCGTTCTCATTGTCTCCGCTGCGACCGGCCACATCGGCCGCTTGGAGGAGCAAACGAGCGGCCTCGATCGCCGCGCCGGGAACGCCGCTGCGAAGCCGTTGTCCGGCTTCGGCCACCAGCAATGCGGTGCTTGCGGGTGCCGAGCTGTTCTTTGAGTAACGCAGCAATTCACGTTCGGCGCGCCGCCGCGCGTACAATCCCCCGCGCTGGCCCATCGCTTCGATCCACTGCGTGATCGACTCGTTTCTTTCCACACGCTCGGTCTCGCTCGCGGCGTTTGGAAGGTCGCCGAGCAAGAAACGAAGCCGAACCAGATCCATCTCCACCGACCGCGGTGCGTTATTGGGTTCGGTTCCGTAGAATTCATCGAGCGTTGTCCGCACTTTTTCCTGATCGGAAACCATCATTTGAGCGTTGGTCCACAAGGCGAGTGTCGATGGTTCCATGATCCCCACTCCACTGGACTCTGAAGCGAGTAAGCGGATCGCTTCTTCGGCATTTCCCAGTGCGCAAGCGACGCGAGCGCAAAGCCGAATCATTTCGCTCCGCGAGGGGTGATCGAGCGGGGTACTCCCAAGCAGTTTCTTTGCCCGTTCCTCGGCGCTCGTGGCCGCCGCAATCGCATCGTCCGATTGCGGGGGATGGACATCGAGTCCCAGCAGCATGAGCTCGACCTCGCGTCGCTGAGCGGCCACCAGCAGGTTTTGGAGATCCCCCGCCGATTGCTCTGCGGGGGCGGAATCGCGTGTTCGCAGCAAAGGTATTTTTTCCTCCAGTCCAGCTGCGAACCGGCGAACTCCCTCGATCGCTTTCCGCTGGACTTGCAGAAAGCTCGCGAGCAATTCCCCATCCTCTGGGCGATCCTGCACGCGCAGCGCCATTTGTTGGCACCGCGCAACATCGACCAGCAGTGCCTGGAATTGCAACCATGGCGCGGCATCTTGGTCGGGGGAAGGGGCAAGCGTTTCCTCGATCACCTGCAGCGGCGGTTCCCAGAGCGATGTTTGATCGACATCCGCATTGAGTGCGGTGGCGACAAGGGCCGTCGAAAGCCAAATCGACCACTGTGCTTTCTCGAGCGATCCCGGAGGACTTGCAGCGCGATATCGCTGGCAGATCTCCGCGGCAGCGGCAAGTTGGTTTTCTTCGATCAGCGTCTGAACCAGGTCGGCATGGCGGTCGTTTGTACGACGGCCCAGCGGAGATTGGGCTGGCAGCTGCGGAACGAGAATGCACAGAAGAAGACCGCCGACCTCGGTCCACCGAGAACGTAGTGAGCGACTGAAGAGCTGGATAAAATGGTAGATCACGTCGGCTGGTTTAGGGGGCATCGGCGGCAAAGAGAACGCGGTCGAGGCCTGCCGACCGCGCAATGTCGTAAATTTGAATCGAGGTTCGCATCGTCGTCTCGGGACTCGGATCAACGACCACCGGGGGCTGGACGCCGAGCTGGACAATTTCGCGGAGCTGCCGCTGCAGCGATCCCAAGTCAGGAACGGGATTTCCATTGAGTGTCATCTCCATCGCCCCTCCCTCCTGGCGCACGACGATGATCAATTCGTCGAAAGCTTCCGGTGGGGGAGGCGTCTCTTGCTGGTCAGCCAAGCCAGCGGGTGGTTCGGCAAGTGCACTGGGAAGGTCGTATTCGGGTTTCTCAAAACTGCTGGTCCAAAGGAAAAAGACGAGCAAAAGAAAGACGACGTCAATCATCGGCGTCATTTGCACCTGCAGGACAGACCCGCGCGATGAACGAGGTAACCTCATCTCCCTCCCCCAGGCTGAGTTGTTGATTCATAGACGGCCAGGGAAATGTTTGCTAATCCAGCGATTGCTGCAGCGCGAAGAATTGGCTCGACGCGGCGATACGGAGCCAGTCCATCGGTGCGAATTCGGATGATCGCTCCCGCGCCATGTTTTTGTTGCTGCTGGGTGAAGATCAGCGCCAATCGCTGCGGGTCGACAATTTCCCCGGCGACATTCCACTCACCCGTCGCCAGAACGTGGATGGTGAGTGTTGCTGGCTGGGTATCGAAAGGGAGATGGGAAGCCGCCGTGGGGAGGTCGAGCGGGACACGCGATTCCTGTCGCGCCAAATGACTGCTGACCAGAAAAAAAATGATCAGAAGAAACACGACGTCGATCATCGGCGTCATGTTGTTGGACAGCTCTCGATTTTCGTGATTTTGAGGAAGCCGCATTGGAACCCTGCGACGCGCTGGCGTTAGCCGTAGCGATGGAGTACAGCCGTGAGCCCAACCTCCTCGCATCATACCAAGTGGACTGGTCGTCTGGCTGGAGAGGTCGATTATTTTGTTGGTGCCGGGGGAGGTGGAATGGGTCGTGGTTTGCTGCTCGGGCGGCGCTTGATCGGACCGAGCGCGTGCTGGCTTTCATAGGCCGCTTCGGCGATCAAGCCATCGACGCGATTGCGAAAAATGGCAAAAGCCCCGAGCGATGGAATCGCGATGACCAGTCCGCCGACGGTTGTGACGAGTGCCTGGTAGATCCCTTCGGCCAAGTCTCCAGCACCGGCCGAACCCTGCGAAAAGGCGACTTCCTGGAACGCGAAAATCATCCCCGTAACGGTTCCCAGCAAGCCCACCATCGGCGCGATATTCCCGATCACTGAAAGATACTCGATCCGCCGCATCAGCCGCGAGGATTGCTCGGCAAGCGCGTCTTCAACAGCCTTTTCGACGTGGGACCAGCCAAGCTCCAGCTCGGTCAGGCCGTTGTGGAGGACAAAGCCCAAAACGCTCGGGGATCGACGACATGCGGCATCCGCATCGGCCAACCGGCCCGTCAATAGCGCCTGCCTGACCGCTTCGGCCAGGCCCGCGGGAAGTACTTCGTTTCGCCGCAGCGCCATCCACTGATCGAAAACCAGGTATGCTGCTGTGAGGCTCAGGGCCAGCAGCAGGACCATGATCGCGATCCCCGTGACTCCGCCACTGAAGACAATCTCCCAAAAACCCGCCGCGGAGTCTTCAGCCGAGGGAGTTCCCTGGCCCAAAAAAAACGGCAAAAAAGTGGTCTGACAAAAAGACATCGAAGTTCTGATCCATCCCATGCTGGTCCGCGCTGCGGAAAGGTCAAAGAAAGGTCAAAGAAAGGTCAAGCAGAATCTTCCCAATCGTATCGCAAAACCGGATTGGTTTTGTAGCCTTCTTTCTTGCGTCGACCCGACCTCCTGTCGTCGAACCGACCCGATTGCCGTTCTGGGTTCCCATTGTCAGCGTTCTTCGGACCAGAACGCTCCTGCGGGCTACGACAGCAGACGCCGTGCGAAACGGCGGTTCGCGTTCTGCATGTTGTTCCCAGAGCGCTCGATGTTCTCGTGAGAGCATGGAGCTCCGATTTTTTTCGGGTCTCCCCCTCGGACACCCGATTCTCATGGGGCACACATCGGATGAACCTGATAACTTCCCCTGCTCCTCCAGATCTCCTCCTTTCACTCCCCCCTAAAAGACTTCTTCTCGAGTTCACGATTCCAACCCGATCCCTCACTTCCGCCCGTTCCCGCTCCCTCGTGCGTTTCGGGCGGTCGTCCTCGCCATGACCTGACTACGTTCCCCTTCCCTTAACGTGGATGTCGAAGCGACGACCGCCCGGTGGCCTCAATCCATCGATCCCCTGATCCCCTTCCCTTCCCCTCCCTTTGACGACAGACCATGGAGGCACCATGGCGAAAAAAGACACCGTCCGCGTTGTCACGCGGGCTAGTGATGGCTCGCTGCAAATCCGCGACTATCCCAATTCCGAAATCCTTCTCGAATCTCACCAGCAAATCGGTATTGATGACTGCAGCACCGATTTAGCGCTGCGCGGTTTACCGATCTTCCGTGGACTCATTGGTCCGATGCCTGAGGGGCGGAATATAATTCGGTACGAAACGCCAGAGGTTTTCGAAACGCTCACCAAAGAATGGGGGACAAACAAGCCCCGCCGGCGGACGCGTCGTCGCAAACCAACCGGAGCGGAGGCTGAGAACCTGGAAATGAACCTCATCGTCCAGACGATCCAGATCGAACAAACGCTCTAGCACCGCTCGCGACTCGAGACGCTTCTCCACGATCCCTGGGGGGGCGTCCGAGTCGCCTGCCATTTGGATGCCATTGGGCTGTCATTAGGCTTGGTGAGTTGCTATCCAGTTTTCCCGTCTGGAGGGCTGATCCCTCCGCTGCGGAAGGCATCGGCCATCGCCATCGGGACTTCCGCTTCGGCCAGGACAAGCCGCGAGCGGTTCTCGGTCACGCGGGCCTTCATCCGCTGTTCCTCGGCGATCGCTTCGGCACGGCGGCTCTCGGCCTTCGCCTGCGCGACCCGCGTATCGGCTTCCGCCTGATCGGCTTGCAATCGCGCGCCAATGTTCTCACCGACGTCAATATCCGCAATATCGATCGAAACAATTTCGAATGCGGTTTGTGCATCAAGCCCGCGGTTGAGCACGGCGCGGGTAATCAAATCGGGATTTTCCAAGACCGTAAAATGGGACTGGGCAGAACCAATCGAGCTGATCATCGATTCTCCGACTCGCGCGATAATGGTCTCTTCAGTCGCTCCACCAATGAGTTGGCCAAGATTCGTGCGGACTGTGACCCGCGCACGAACGCGGAGCTCGACTCCACTCCGCGCAATTGCCGAAATAGTGCTCTTTCCGCTACGGCGCGGGTCCGGGCAATCGATGACCTTCGGGTACACGCTCGTTTGAACCGCATCGAGGACGTCACGCCCCGCCAAGTCAATCGCCGAGGCTTGATCAAAATCGAGCGGAATGTTCGCCCGCTGGGCCGCAATAATGGCATTGATTACGCGCTGGACATTCCCCCCTGCTAAATAATGAGCCTCCATCCGCCGAGTACTGATTCCGGATCGGCGATTAATATCCATTCCCGCCTGCGCCGCCATGATTTTCGACTGCACAATGGTCCGCGGGTCCACTTTCGTAAAATGCATGCGGATCAAGCTGAGCAACGTGATGTCCGCACGGGACATGTAAGCCTGGACCCACAAGCTTCCGTAGCGAATCACAAAAAATCCGCCAAACAGGACGAGCAGCAGGAGCAGCAGCCCCCCGACAGCTCCGCCGATGGATCCCCAGTTGATGGCCCCAACCACCGTTGAGAACAAGTCTCCCATGATCCCCCCGCACTTGTGCGCTACGACCCAAAAACCCGTCTAACCGACAGAACCGGGAACCCATGGATCGTGGTCCATCATTCCGCAGTCTGCTTCACACGCTCTCTTTTATGGTCGCAGAATCTCCCTCTCTGGGCGACTCCCCGCAAAAAAAATCCGAAATTTCCCCATGAATGCCCTGAAGGAGCCGCAATTCCCCTGGTCTTTCTCGACATTTTCAAAGAAAATTCTTCATGTCTGAACCATTTTGGCGTTCGAAAAAATGCTTGCGATTGCATAATTAGAAGCAAGGATTGTCGAAACGATTCCATTTATTCTTGCATTCTAAGGTCATGGTGCGATGTCCACGTACTCGCCAGGGGACTGGGTCATCTATCGAAAAAGCAAGCGGAGCACGACTCCCGGGCCTCGTGCGCAGGGGGTTCATGCTTCTTTGAAGGGGGAAAAGTACTCGTACGTCGTGGACAAATTCTGGGTGGTGCAGAGTTTGCTGGCGGACAATCAACTCGTACTCCGGACGCGTCGCGGAAAGCTGCATACGGTGCCTTCGAACGATGCCAATCTTCGCCATGCGAATTTTCTCGACCGCCTCCTCCATCGCCATCGATTTCGCGAAGCTGAAGGGAGCGAGTCGCTCAGCGGTGCAGCCGGAGCGATGTAAGAGCCTCTCCGAAAAGAGGCCCAGACCCTCTCCGGCACGGCCCAAAAACCAATGAAATCGACTTACCTCGAAAGGGTCAGACCCCTTTTCGGAGAGGCTCTAAGCCGTCGGCAAAATCCGCTCGTGCTGGATCTGCCCACACTTCCCTCGACAAACACCCCCCCCTCAGCCGACATCCCCTCCTTAGCCGACATCCCCTCCTTAGCCAACATCCCCGAGCTCTAGCACTTTCCCGTATCGACGGAGGACTTGAGCGCGAAGCCTCGCATGTTCGGGGTTTTCCAGATGTGGGTCGTCCTCGATTCGTTCCTGGGCCAGTTCTCTGGCTGCCATGAGGAGCTCCTGATCACGCTGTGGGTCTGCAATCCGCAGTGGGGGAAGACCGCTCTGGCGTGTTCCCAGCAAGTCTCCTGGACCGCGGAGGCGATAGTCCGCTTCGGCAAGCTCGAACCCATCATCACATCGGGCGAGCACCTGCAGTCGCTCGAACTGCTCGGGGTGACCGTTGCAATCGGTGAAAATTCCCACGTGTCCTGGGTGCTTTCCGCGGCCAATCCGACCTCGCAATTGGTGCAGCTGGGCAAGCCCAAATCGCTCCGCTCCCAAAATGGTCATCACGGTCGCATTCGGGATATCAATTCCAACTTCGATCACCGAGGTGCAGACCAAGACCTGCAGTCGACCTTGCGAGAACTGGTCCATAATCGCCTGCTTGGCGTCCCCTGAAAGCCGACCGTGGAGGAGTCCCACGCGATACTCGCGTAACGGTCCTTGAGACAGCTGATGATAAATCGATTCGGCGGTCGAAACATCTTCCGGGGTCGTTTCTCCGCTTTCATCGGCCTCTTCATTCTCGCTGCTGGGAATTTCCTCTTTGGGGCTCGGCAATTCATCGCCGCGTTTGACCAAAGGGGTGACGACAAATGCTTGCCGCCCTTCGTCGAGCCGCTGGCGAACAAAGTCCCACCATCGATCCCGCCAGTCATTTCTCGCGAGATACGTTTTGACGATCCCGCGTCCCGCCGGTTTTTCACGGAGAGTGCTCAGCTCCAAATCGCCGAACAGGGTCATCGCCATCGTTCGCGGGATCGGCGTCGCGGAGAGTACAAGACAATGGGGGTCGATCCCATCGCCTCGCAGCTGGGCGCGCTGCGCGACGCCGAATTTGTGCTGCTCGTCAATCACCACCAAACCGAGACGAGGGAGCTGGACGTCGGCATGGAGGAGGGCTTGCGTTCCGATCAAGATGTCGATCTCCCCTGCGGCTGCCTGCCCAAGGATCGCACGCCGTTCATGCGGCCGAAGGGTCCCGGTCAGCAATCCAAGGCGTACCCGACTGGCATGAAGTCCCCGCTCGAAGGTCGCGTAGTGTTGTCTGGCGAGCAGCTCCGTCGGCGCCATGAGCACCCCCTGTGCATGATGGGCCACAGCGAGCAACATCGCGTACTCTGCGACAACCGTCTTCCCGCTCCCAACATCTCCTTGAATCAAGCGGTTCATGGGAAATTGTCGACCCATATCGGTGGCGACTTCGCGGATGGCACGCTCCTGGTCGCCAGTGAGTGAAAAAGGGAATCGCTTGCGAATCGCCGCATCAATCTCGGGGGTCGCGGGGAGGGGAAGACTGCGTAGATCAGTCGTCAGCCGTCGCCGCCGTAGCGCAAGGGCCAGCTGGAGAACCAAAAGCTCCTGAAAAATAAATCGCTCACGAGACTTCTCCAGCTGCTCCTGGCTTTGGGGGCGGTGAATTCCCTCGAGCGCCGCAGCGATACCCGGCAAGTCGTATCTTTCGCGGATCGTCACGGGCAAGACCTCCGGGACCTCCCCCGCGACCTCCTCCACCGTCCGGGCGATCAATCTCCGCAGAAACGATTGCTGGAGTCCCTCGGTGAGCCCATAAACCGGGAGAATCGACCCGCCGCGGAATTCCTGAGGATCGTCCACAATCACCACTTTTGGATGAACAAACTCCATCCGAAAACCATTCAGACGAGGGGTCCCGATAATGAGCAACCACTGGCCACGCTGGAATCTTTCGGTAAGTCCCGAGGGTTGAAAAAAAATCAATCGCGCTGCCCCGGAAGAATCCTCGACCAGCACGCCGAGCATCCATTTGCTGCTGCTGGTGAGCCGTTGTTCCTTCTCGGTAATCTGCGCAACGATCGCTGCTTGCGTCCCACTTTGAAGCTCCGCGATCGTCTGCAGAGGAGGAGGAAATTCGTAGCTTCGCGGAAAGTGAAAAAGCAAATCTTGCGCGGTTCGCAGCCCGAGTTTCTGGAGCAAAAGCCCGCGGTCCGGGCCCACGCCCTGCAAATACTGGACATCCTTTTGCAGCGCTGTGGCGATCAAGCTTGCTGAATCTGGTTTCACATGGCCTCCTTCGAAAAGCCCGCACGTTTCCCGCAACGACACTTCCTGGACGGCTCCAGGAAATCGATCTTGCAGCTGTCCACATCCGCTTCCTACTATCCGCACCGCTCCCGCACCCTCCCTTCAGCGATAGCCCCGGGCAAGGTTATGGATTTCCCCGCGAAGCTGATCATCAAACCTCGCCGATCCCCACCGCCTATTGGTGGAGCTTGGGGCATTTGCTGGCTGTCGTCCAGTATCGTACTGCTCTCCCTCGTGATGTTCGGGGGGTGCACCCAAGGTCCTTATCCGCTGGGCCCTGGCTATCCCGCCGGGAATCCTTGGGGAACGACGACCGCTGCGAATGTCAACGCTGCCCAAGCACAGATGACCGAACTTCAGCGACGCGTCGAATTGCTCGACAAAGACAATCGCCAACTGCAAACTCAGCTTGCACAGTCCGAACAGCAATCCCAAGTATATCGCGATGAGCTCGGTTTGATGAGGCAGCAGCTGGCCGACACCGTCCAGCGGCTCGAAGAGGCTCGTCTGCTGGCATCCGATACGCAGCAGCAATTTCAGGGACTCCAGGCCTCGACCCGCTTTCGCGGCGGCGCGGCCTTACAAGCGAACACAAATTTGCGGCAGATCGCCGAAGCCCTTCAGGCTGCGGGGTTACCCGCCCTTTATGAGGGGGATTTGACGAAAATAATCGTTCCGGCAGACCAGCTCTTTCAGCCTGGGACCGCCTTTCCGCTCCCTCAAGCCGCGGGTCTTCTCTCGCCACTGGCCGCGCAGATTACCCGCCTCGCTCCGCGACAGCGGATCGGCGTCGAAGCGTTTTGGGACGATTCGCCGCTGATGGGAGGGAATTTCTCAAACAGCCATCAATTAACCAACGCCCAGGCCATCGCCGCCTTCGAGCTACTCGCTGCGCAGGGAGGGATTCCGCGTCAGGCGATGACGACCGTTGGCTATGGAAGCACGCGGCCACGGCAATCCAATGAATCAGCCCCCGGTCGAGCCGCCAATCGACGCATTGAAATTATTATTTACCCCGATTCGTACTAGTACGTTTCACACGGATTCCACCGCAACCACTTTCTTTGTTATGTCAGCTCACCACCCGCGCCGCCACTTTATTGTTACTTCCTCCGCACTTGCGGCTGGCTTGTTGATCCCACCCACAAAAAAATCGTCCGCCGCTGAGGGTCCCTTGCCCACCAAGGCAATCCTCCGGCCGACCACTGACAACCTCTTCCGCGTTCGAATGGAGGTGTCGCTCGAAGGGCTTCTCCAATTTCCCAAAGATCCTCTTGTCTCGAGGCAGAAGGATCGACAGCTCTCGCTGAAAGCAACTTCGGTGATCGACTTTGAGGAACTACTCACGCGCGACGACGCGCATCGCCCTCAGGGTTCGAGGCGGTACTATTACGAAGCACGGAGCGAGGCTGAAGCGGGAACGGATCGCCAGCTTCTCGAGCTTCGTAAGGAAGCCAAGCGACTCGTCTCACGACGCAGCAGCGGGGCTGAAATCATTTACAGCGAAAATACTTTTCTCGACCACAATGAACTGGGACTCCTGCAGACACCCCTCAGCTCTTTGGCCCTCGAGGAGATTCTTCCTCGCGAGGAGGTGAGTGTCGGAAGCACCTACCAGCCGGCTCCCGAAACGCTCGCACAGCTCCTGAACCTCGATGCTGTCCAAAGCAGTACGGTTCGGGGGGAGGTCATTGCGCTGGACAGCATGACCGCCCGAGTGCAGTGGTCCGGACACCTTGAGGCTTCATCCGAAGGAGTCCCGACGAGTCTCGATCTGGCTGCGAAGATGATCTTTGATCGCAAGACCAATGCGGTGACTTGGCTTGCCGTATCGATTCGGGAGAATCGTGAAATCGGTCTTGCGCGGCCAGGTTTCGAAGTCGGGGCCACGGTGAAATTGCTTCGGCAGCGTCTCGAAAGCCCGAATGCGACAGGCGATTCCGCGCCGCTTGAGATCGAAGATGCTCCTCCCAAGGAAAGGCTTCTGGTCAATCTTCGCAGCCTCCCAGGACGCTTTACGGCTTTCATGGATCGGCAGTGGCATGTGATTAACGATCAGGCGGGGGCCACCACGCTGCGAATGATTGTCAACGAGAAATCTCTGGCTCAGTGCGATTTGCGTCCGCTGCCAAACCTCAAGCCTGGCGAGCAACTGACGCTCGAGGCCTTCCAGGCAGAAATTCGCCGCGCCTTGGGGACACAGTTCGGACAGTTCATCGAATCCGAAGAGGGACTCAATGGAGGCCAGCTCCGTGCGATGCGTGTCGTCGTGATGGGTCAATCTTCCACCGGAGAGGTCCCGGTGCAGTGGGTTTTCCTCCAATTCAGCGACGATACGGGGCGACGCCTTGCCGCCACCTTCACCGTTCCAAACGAGCATGTCGAAGCTTTCGGCGGTTCCGATGCCCAGCTGGCAAACTCGCTCGCTTTCCTCGACCCCACTGGTGCATCGACCCCCGCTCCTGCTCAGACCAGTACGGCGACAAAACCAGGTGCGACGCCGAAAAAATAGGCTGCAATACGCTGCACCTCAGGCCTCGCTCCGCGACCGTCCGGCGTAGACGCCCGCAGCGCCCGCAAAGACCAGAACGCACCCCGCGGCCAGCCATGCGAGCGGCAGATGCGCATTTTCCTGAACTCCAATCCCCCAGCCGACGAGCCGTTCCTTGTAGTAGATGACAAGATTGAGCAGGCCATTGTGTGACAGGTGCAGGAGGACGCCCGGCCAAATCGAGCCGCTGTGCCAGGCGACCCAGCCGAGAGCCAACCCCAGCAAGGTCGTTGGCAGGAATCGTTCGACAAGCAGCACATTGCCAGTGACCACGTGGAATAGTCCAAAGAGGATCGCTGTCGCGGCGATCGTTACAGCCGCCGTGGTCCGCGCTCGCAGCGCGCTGAAAAGATATCCACGAAAACACCATTCCTCGATCACGGCTGGGGCAACGGCAAAGACGGTCAAGACCAGCCATGGCGAAACCAAGCGAAGTCGCTCGGCAGCCTCCGTGACTTTGGCGATCCGCTGTGCGTCGAGTCCGCGAATTCCGAGCCACTGCGCAAACAAGAAAACCTCATGGGCCCAAGTCCACATCCCAAGCCCGATCAAGATCGCGCCCGCGGAGGACAGAATCGATGGGCGCCGCAACCGAAAAGTCTCGTAGAATTGGTCGCGGCAGAACCAGGCTGCAAAGGTAGGGAGACCCCCAAAGATGATCACCAGGGCGACACCGTTGCCGACGAGCGCCCAGGTGATTGCAGACACATCTTCCGACTGCGGCGCCATCCGCGCAAGGAACGTTGAAAGGACAAAGTAAACTGGGACAATCAGCGCCAGCGTCGTGGCGACTTCACTCCAGCTGGGGACTGGACGCGTTGCAGCCGGACGTCGTAGCGAAGCACCGATCGATTGCTCGGATGTTCGCAGAACCGCATCGCTACCAAAAAGCTTCGCGGCAATCGAAAGCGCCGCTGCGGCATAAGCGATGGTCGTGATGATGACGACCACCATCGTTCCCGAACTCACGCTTCCCGCCAATATTTCCCGCGAGAGCAAGATGATATTCAGAAGCGGGATGACAGCCAGGAGCGATGTGAGCTCGATTCCAGGCATCAGGCTCAGCACCCCGGGAGCGAGCGATAATAGCATCAGCGGAATCAAATACGCCTGTGCTTCTTTAAAGCTCCTGGCAAAACTGGTGAGCGTTAGCAGAACCGCTGAAAAGAAACCGCTAAAGAGAATTAAAAGCAGAAAGATTTGGACGAACTGCAGCCATGGAAAACTTCCATCGGTCCCCATCAATCGCTCCATCAGCCCGCTCGCCCAAAGGGTGACAAACATCGCCGCAAGATTGGCGATTGCCGTGAAGAGGGCGACCGTGACGACCGCGATATATTTTGCGAACAGTACCGCACCTCGTGACACAGGGGAAGCAATCAAGGCTTCCATCGTCCCCCGTTCACGCTCCCCAGCCGTCAAATCGATGGCCGGATAGACAGCTCCAGTGATTGTCATCAAGACCAGCACCAAAGGGATGATCGAGGCAAGCAGCGACGAGGATTGCTCAATCCCAACACGCTCGACGTCCAGCTGGATCTGAGCCGGCGGAGCAATTCTTGCGGACGCCAGCTCCGACGCGACAAACGACTGATTCAAGTAATTCAAACGATCGACCAACGTTCGCTGAGTCGCTTGACTGGTGACATCACCACGGAGCGCGAGAATGCGAATTCTCGGCGGCGCCTCGAGCTTGACCTCGACAAAGACATCAAACCACTTGTCTTCGAGGCTTTTCGTCGGGTCGACGCGAGGAACCCCATACTGCGCCCATTCCTTGGGGCCGAGCACCGCAAAGATTGCCGGTGGACCGTCACTGGCTGCGATGACCGCGGCCGGAGGCTTGCTGCCCTCCTGCGACAACAATGTCCGCATGACTTCGGCCTCTTCGTCCGTCGCGACTCCAATGATCGACTCAGGCTGGTCGGCGTCCACCGAAAGTGCGCTTCCGAGCAGAAATCGGTTCAGGGTCATGCTCAAAATCGGATAGACCAGGATCGGCATCAGGATCAGGGTCATCACCGTTCGCCGGTCGCGGAGCGTCTCTCGCAGCTCCTTAAGACACAGCCGGATCATTCGCCCTGCAGTTCCCCTCACGGCTGCACCTCCTGGGATTCCAGCGATCCCGTCCCAGTTCCGTTTGCACTGCGGAGCAAGTCGACAAACATATCCACCAAATGCTCTCGCCCCGTTTGCTGCTGGAGGTCATGGAGCGTTCCTTCATGGAGCAATCGGCCACGATGCAAAAGGCCAAAGCGGTCGCAGACTCGCTCTGCTTCATCCAGCCGATGCGTACAGACAATCACCGCTTTTCCTACCTCGCGAAGGTGCGAGAGATAGCGAAAAATAGTCTGGCTGCCGACGACATCCAAGCCCCGTGTCGGCTCATCGAGCAGCATTGCCGGAGGGTCGTGAATCAAGCCTCGAACGAGCGTCACTCGCTGCCGCTGGCCAGTGCTCAGCGTCCCCGCTCGGCGATCGAGCAATGGGGAGATTTCCAGGAGCCGGGCGAATTCCTCGAGCCGCTGCTGAGCAATATCCGGAGCAACGTCGTAGAGGTCTGCAAAATAGAGCACCATTTCGCGGACCGTCAGCCATGGGTAAACACCGTCGCTCGCGGAAACAAAACCCAATCGCGATTTCACTTCGCGAGGCGCCACATCCGTCCGAAAACCGCCCACCTCGGCATAGCCTTCATCAGCATCGAGTAACCCGAGAAGCATCCGCATCGAGGTTGTCTTCCCTGCACCATTGGGTCCCATCAACCCATAGACCTCGCCTGGCCGAACCGTAAAACTGAGATGATCAACGGCGCAAAAACGCCCCGTGGGGACGAGAAACCATTTGGTTAATGCGTGCGCGATGAGCATTAAAAACTCGAACCAACCGAGCCGGGAATCGATCTGCAAAACGCGCATCCAGCACGCTCGCACGACAATATAGCGGACTGCAAAGCCCCACGCGCAACCCGTCGCTCCCTGCGCACGCTGTTTTTCCGTACCACGCGCCACTGCCACCCGCCCCCAAATCTGTCACTATTGCTTCATCTTCACGCTTCCAACCCCGCGATCCTCGATGAATCATCCCGCTCCTCCTCTCACCCCCGGCGGCGACGGGATTCTCAACTGCTTCAAGCCCCCTGGTGTTTCCAGCCGGGAACTCGTGAATTGGGTCGCCCGCCGCGTGCGGCCTCGGAAAGCGGGTCATGCCGGAACACTCGATCCCCTCGCGGAAGGAGTTCTCGTGCTCCCAGTCGGGGCTGCAACCCGTCTGGTCCCCTTCATTCATCTCTACCCCAAGAGTTATCACGCCACGTTTCGCTTCGGGCAGTCAAGCCCCTCCGGCGATCTTGAAACACCTCTGTCGGTCGAGCACAATCCTTCCATTCCCACTCGCGAAGAAGTCGAACAAGCAGCCGAAAAATTGACTGGCGAAATTACGCAGGTCCCCCCCGCACACTCGGCAATCAAGGTTCGTGGTAGGCGGGCCTACAAGGCTGCACACCGAGGCCACGCGATCGATGTCCCACCGCGGCGAGTGACCATTCATTCCATCAAGATCATCGATTATCAGTACCCGGACCTCTCTGCCGAGATTTGCTGCAGTACGGGAACCTATGTTCGTTCCATCGGTATCGACTGGGCGAAGATATTGGGCACGACGGCTGTCATGACAAAGCTCACCCGGACGGCTGTGGGACCCTATCCGATCGAAGATGCCATCGAGTTAACCCCATCCACCTTGGATCATATCGATCGCTACCTCCTCCCGATGGCGTCCGCTGTCGGGTTGCTCCAGAAGCTCACTCTCGATGAAACCGAAATTGAGGATATCCAGCACGGGCGTTCGATTCGAAAGGGGTGGAAACCAAATGAATCTTCCCCCGGGCAGCAGTGGGCTGCCGTCGACACGCAAGGTCAGCTACGAGCGATTCTCGTCCCTCGAGAGGATGCTTGGGGACCGCTGAGGGTCTTCCCCGCGACAAGCCAAAGCGTTTGAAAAACGCAGAAAGCTTCGACGTCTTTGCACGCGGGCGAGGCTGCGCCAACAAGCCGCACAGGAATGACTCGGGTACCTGACTAGGGTACCTGGCGAAGAAGAATAATCACCTGCGACGTCATGTCTTCACCGAGCTGTCCAGTTTCCTCTCTCCATGATGGAGAATCGCCAGCGGCACCTCGCTGAAGCTCACGGAAGGGAAGCGAACCTGAGGTAAAACTCTCCTGACCTTCGCGCGCTGGCCCCGTCATGACGAGCTGCACTGCGGAAAGCTCGCCACCCGCTCCGCTCGCAGCCGATTCCGCTCGCTGGTCCGTTGTCCGTAATTTTTCGAGCGCCTTCTTCACCGGTGCATCTGTCACCATGTGAATCCCGACGCGCCGAACCTCATCCTCGGCAGCATAGAAATCGAGAATCAATCGATCTAACTTGAGCGCTGAACCTTCGAGAAAAAGTACCCCAACACGGTTCTCGGACGCATCTGAACTTGATTCGTCAGCACCAATCAAGTGGCTCGCTTGCAAGTGACCAACAAGCGTCTCATCCACTTCGCGACGCTCGCTCGTGCGGATCCCCGCCTGCCGGAATAAACGCCCGACAACGTTCCCCTCCCGCCCACGCTGGGTAATCTCAATCTCATAGACCATCAAGAATGCGAGCGCGTCCGTTGCCGCTGATTCAAGTGCCGCTGATTCAAGCTCCGCGGAACCGACCGTCGCAACATCCCCTGCCGCTGGCTGTCGACGTTCCATCCCCGGGCGAGCATCTTCCATCCGCGGAAGAACCTCCGCTGCGCTTTCAACCCCCGCGGCGGCGACAGAGTCCGATGGCAATTGCTCTCCGGCGGGCGCTGCAGCAACCTTCTCTTCAGCTCGGGAACGCTCCGCACCTGCCATGTCCGCCGATGGCTTGAGGTCCAAGAGGCTGTGTGCTTCACCCGAAACAACCGCCGGTGCTGTACCACTGGCGATCTTCGCGTTACCCGCAATCTCCGAGTCCGCTGCGATCTCTGTGTCAGGCGAGAGAAAAGCGCGGAGCGAAAGCATGCCGACGAGCATTGTCGCGGCCAGGACAAGTAAGGTCGCATAGATTCGACGACGACGACCAGGGGACGCCGCCGCGTCGTCTTCCCGCCCGGCACGACGCAGGGGGTGGTTCTCAGCGATCCCCTCCCGCTCTGCTTGGGCGATTGCCCTCTGCACGACGCGGCTTGCAAAGTCAGAGCCCAGACTAGGGGTCGCGTCGCGGAGGGCACGCAGTGATGCTCCTTGACGCTCAAAGGCGGCGAGCACTCGACGCGCCTCTTGATCCGACTCCAAGATGTGCTCGGCTTGACGCTGCTCGTCGGCACTGAGACTGCCGTCCATGTACCGCCCCAGCAAATCGTCGAGCAATTCCCGCGGCAGACTCATGGGTGATGCCTCAGATAAATCCCTTCAGCTCGGCGGAGCTGACTCTCATGGGTGCAGCTGACGTCAGGGAACACAAACTCCACCGACGACTTCCGCACGATCTTAATGTCTGACTTAACGTCTGGCTCGAAATCCTTCGAACCGCTAATGTCGTTTCCTGATGATCGGATGCGGCGCCACTTGGGAAAGTTCCTTTTCACAGCGGCTGTTTTTTCCAAACCCTCCCAAAATGGCTCGTTTCGCTCCCCGCAAAAGCCAATCGACGACTCCACTTATGGGTGAATTAAACCCCTTGGATTGGGTATTTTTCGGAGGTTGGTTTATCCTTCGAGGGATTCTCCTCCGGCGGGGAGGGATTCCGGGGCTTCGCCCGGAATCTTGCCCGTATACTGCTGGACTTCGAGAAAGGCCTCCAGGAGGACCTGAGCAGCGATGGCGTCAATCCGTCCTTTGAGCTGTTTTTTTGTGAGCGAGAGCCCTTGGAGGCGGCGTTTGGCAAGCGTGGTGGAAAATCGTTCGTCAAACAGCCGCGTCGGGATCTTTGTCAATTTCTGCAACCAGCGGGCAAAGCGTCTGGCCTCGATCGATTTATCGCTCTCCCCCCCATCGCAGTGAATCGGGAGTCCGACGATGAAGCCTGCAATTCGTTCCTCGCGAGCGAGCGACGCGAAGTACTTTGCATTTTTCTCCTCAGTGCTCCGCTGCCAAACTGCGAAAGGGCTGATGAGAATTCGTTCGGGGTCACAGAGTGCGATTCCAATCCTGACCGATCCGTAATCGACGGCAGCCAGTCTCCCGGAGCTCGGGAACGGTCCGGCGTGTGGCGGAGGGTCAGAAGGCTCCATCAAACATACTCCGCGCGAATCTCCCCGAGGGAATCTGCCCATCACCAGTCAGGGAAGGACAACATTCCCCATCGAGATTGATTATTGATGAAAGTGCACTCCAGGCGAAACACCCCTTTTCGGTGAGGCTCTGAGTTGAAGGTTGACGACTTTGGCAGGTGGCCGAGGAGATGCGGTCGAGGGCGCGTTGCCCCCTGGACGGATGAGGATTACGCTTGGGGACAACTGCGGCTTCCTTCGTCCTTCGATCTTCAATTGCGAAATCTTCTCATGCATTTTTGCCTCCCTTCGTCTGCAGCGAATCGCTCGCGCTGGACTCCCTGTGGTTGTCGTGAGACGATTCGCTCTTCGATTGTGGTGATTGAGGCCACAGTGTTCTTGGCCACAATGTTCTTGGCCCCAGCGTCTGCGGCGGAGCGTTTTATGGATCCGCCATGGCGGTATACGGTCCAGCCACCGGCGGCCGATTGGTCTGAACCGGCCTTCGACGACTCCCTCTGGCAGGAGGGGCTGGGGGGGTTCGGAACTCCGGAGACTCCTGGATCGCGAGTCGGAACGCTCTGGCAGACGAGCGATATCTGGTTGCGACGCTCGATCGATGTGCAAACAATCCCACCCCAGCCGGCCCTTTACATTTTCCATGATGAAGACGCGGAGGTTTATCTCAACGGCAAGAAGATTGCGTCGTTTCAGCGGTGGGTGACTGAGTATCAGGTGATTCCGCTCGATGAAGCTGCCGCTGCAACGCTTGTGCGTGGGAAAAATTTGCTGGCGGTGCATTGCCATCAGTCGGGAGGGGGGCAATTCATCGATGTCCACCTGATCAATCGCGACCAACTTCCTTCGTTGTCGATCCCCAATCGCCCGACCCAGCCTTTTCTCTCTCAGTTGATCACACCATGGGGTGAAAAAGTAACTCCTGAGAATGCGTGGCGTGAGTATCCACGTCCTGCCTTGCAGCGAAGTTCGTGGATGAACCTCAATGGTCGCTGGGATTATGCGATTACATCGATCGACCAGCGAGATGTTCCTGCGGTGTGGGATGGACCAATTGTGGTCCCGTTTGCACTGGAGTCGAAACTTTCGGGTGTCCAGAAGCTGCTCGATCCCGACGAAGCCCTCTGGTATCGCCGCTCGGTCGCGCTGGAACCTCAGCCCCTGAAGCGGATGATTCTCAATTTTGAAGCGGTCGATTACCGCTCGGAGGTGTGGGTCAATGGCCAGCATGTTGGCGGACATGTGGGTGGAAACACTCCGTTCTCGCTTGATGTTTCGTCAGCGGTTCGAAGTGGTGAGAACGAAATCGTTGTCCGCGTCGAGGATCAGACTGAGGGATTTCAGCTCCGTGGCAAACAAACGCTGAATCCACGAGGAATCTGGTACACGCAAGTCTCCGGTATTTGGCAAACGGTTTGGATGGAGGAGGTTCCGTCGGCCTACATTCGCGAGCTGGACATGAGCACGGGTGCTGCTAGGGGGATGCTGCAGATCACTCCTGAAATTGCCGGTCAAGCAGATCAGGTTGCGCGGTGGACGGTCACAGTGCGAGACGCGGATCGAGTTGTCGCGAGCGGTTCCGGTACAAAGGGACCGCTTGAGATTGCGATCCGCGAACCGAAGCTGTGGTCACCCGACCGCCCGCATCTGTACACACTCGAAATTTCTTTGCTCGATCAAGCGGGGAAAGTTCTCGATCAAGTTGCTTCCTATGCGGGGATGCGGAGCATCGGAATGATGATTGATGCGGCCGGGCATCCGCGGATGACGCTCAATGGGCAGAGCATTTTTCACTGGGGACCTCTCGACCAAGGATGGTGGCCCGACGGTCTTTTGACTCCTCCAGCAGACGAAGCGATGGTTTTCGAAATCGAGTTTCTCAAGGAGGCTGGTTTCAATATGCTGCGCAAGCATATCAAGGTCGAGCCACGCCGTTATTACTACCACTGCGATCGTTTGGGAATGATGGTCTGGCAGGATCAGGTCAGTGGTGGACTGAACCCACCGTGGACGCGACTGGAACCGAATCCTGTGGATGCCCAGTGGCCGGATGCTGCCCATCGCCAGTTCATGCAAGAGTTTGAGGAGATGGTCGATGAGCTGGAATTCCATCCGGCGATCGTGATGTGGGTTCCATTTAATGAAGCGTGGGGCCAGCATCGTTCGATCGATGTGGGAAAATGGATTGCAGAGCGTGATCCGAGCCGCCTTGTGAATATCGCCAGCGGCGGAAATTTTTGGCCGGTTGGAAATATCGTAGATCATCACAATTACCCGCACCCCGATTTTCCATTGGCTCCGGAACGATTCGGCGGTTATGTCCACGTTGTCGGTGAATTCGGCGGCCATGGTCTCCCGGTCCGTGGGCATCTGTGGGATGCCGACCGTGAGAATTGGGGCTACGGAGGGTTGCCGGCCAGTGCAGCGGAATACGCCGATCGATATCGGGAGAGTCTTCGCCTGCTTGTGGAATTGAAAAAGCGCGGGATTGCGGCGGGGATCTACACGCAGACGACCGATGTCGAGGGAGAGATTAACGGCCTCATGACCTATGATCGCCGCGTGATCAAGATTCCGGCCCAGCAGCTGCGAGAATTGTCAAAGCCGCTGTTCAGCGATCCATGAGCGATCGTTGCTGTGGCGGGAGTAAGTTTTTGTCTTCAAGCCTCTCCGAAAAGGGGTCCGACCCTCTCCCGCACTCCGACCCTCTCCCGCACTCCGAAGGGTCAGACCCCTTTTCGGAGAGGCTCTTCGCTTAGTGGATCGATCGATGAACCTTCCTGAATCTCCTCTGCCGGGAATAAAGTTGTTTGATCTGAGCGGTCGTGTCGCCCTGATCACCGGGGGGTCGAAGGGGCTCGGTTATGCGATCGCTGCGGCGCTCGCCTCGGCGGGCGCGTCGATTGCTGTGTTCAGTCGTGGGAAAGCGGCGGTCGAAGATGCCTGCGCGTCGCTCCATCGCGATTTTTCGGTTTCGACTTTGGCGATTTGCGGCGATGTCGTATGCTCCGCCGACGTCGATCGCGCGGTGGCGGCAACGCTCGCAAGATTTGGGCGAATCGACATTCTCGTCAACAGCGCGGGGATCAATATTCGTGGGTCGATCACGGAGCTTTCGCTCGATCAATTTCGCGCGGTCCAGCAAACCAATGTCGAAGGGATGTGGCTGATGTCGCGGGGGGTTGTTGGGGCAATGCGACAAACGGGGTGGGGACGGATTATCAACATGGCCAGCACGCTTGGCATGGTGGGGCTTGCCAATCGCACTCCTTATGCGTCGAGCAAGGGAGCGGTGGTGCAGATGACGCGAGCTCTTGCGCTGGAGCTCGCCGGGGACAATATCGTTGTCAATGCGATCTGCCCGGGGCCTTTCTTGACGCCCATGAACGAGCCGATTGCCAACACCGAGGAAGCTCAGCGAATGATCGTTGGGGCTGTCGCCTTGAACCGCTGGGGGCGGCTCGAAGAAATTCAGGGGGCTGCGATCTACTTGGCCAGCCCGGCGGCAAGCTACACCACCGGAAGCTTGCTCGTTGTCGATGGAGGGTGGACGGCGCGCTGATCCGAGGCGGAAAGAAAGACGGTGCGCCAAGCGGCTGGTTTCTGAACGAGTGGACCCTCCGTCCGATCGAGCACCGCGTTCAAGCGTTTTTGAGGTTCCTCGATGCTCAGGCGAGCGGGGGGAGATCTTCAGCAATTTTCGCTGCCTCGCGGAGGTCGATCATTCCTTCGTAAAGTGCTCGGCCAATGATCACTGCATGCGTCCCTGCGGCCTGCAGCGCACGAACATCATCGAGCGTCGTCACTCCACCGGAGGCGACCACCGGGATATCGCTGGCCGAGCGAATATCCGCGAGCGATTCGAGGTTGGGTCCTTGCAGCATTCCGTCGCGGGCGATGTCCGTGAAGACAATTGCCGCGATGCTGGCGGTTCGCCGCCGGAGATCGGTCACCAGTTCGGTGGCTAAGGTTTGGCTTGTCTCAAGCCAGCCGTCGGTCGCAACCATTCCTTGCCGCGCATCGATGCCGGCGACAAGGCGACCGGGATAGCAATCGCAAGCCTGCGCAAACCATGCTCGGTGCTTCGCTGCGGCGCTTCCCACGACCAACCGCTGGAGTCCGATTTTGAACCAGCTGCGAATGGCCCCGTCATCGCGGACTCCACCCCCGAGCTGGCATGGGACGGAGACACTCTCCACGATGCGAACAATCGCCTCGCGATTGGCATCCGAAGGTTCATTCCGTGCGGCATCGAGGTCCACGAGGTGCAAACGCCTTGCACCGGCAGCGACCCAGCGATGCGCCGTGGCCACCGGATCCTCCCCAAAGACGGTTTGCTGGTCATAATCCCCTTGCCGCAGGCGAACACATTGTCCATGCCGCAGATCGATTGCTGGCCATATCTCCATTTCGATTGCCGCTTTCTTTTCACGAGTACTGACTTGACATCGGACAAGCTCGGACTTCTAAAGAACCGAAGCCCGATTGCGGACCCAGTCTAGGGCGTTCCTCCTCTTTGGGAAAGGACTTTGGTTATGCCGCGTAGCTGTCGACATTTGGTCCTCGTCCTTGGGGATCAACTCGATGAGGAATCCTCGGCTTTCCAGGGAATCGATCCCCAGCGCGATATCGTCTGGATGGCTGAAAATGAAGAGGAGGCGACGTATGTCCCCTCGCACAAAGTTCGCTTGGTCGCGTTCTTTGCGAGCATGCGTCACTTTCGCGAACTCCTTCGCCGCAAGGGACTCCAGGTCGACTATCACGAACTCTCCGCAGACCGCAAGCAAGGAGCGGAGACATCGTTTGCGACGCTCCTTGCCAAGGCGATCAAGCGGCATGCACCGCAGCGACTGATTGTGGTCGAACCGGGAGATTTTCGTGTCGCAGAACAATTACGCGCTACAGCGGCCGATGCGGGGAAGGAGCTCGAGCAGCGGGAGAACCATCGATTCTACTGCTCAAGATCGCAATTTTTGCAATGGCGCGGCGGCCGAAAAACGATGGTTATGGAGCACTTTTACCGGACGATCCGTCAAGAACATGGAATCCTTGTCGAAGCCGACGGGCAGCCCGTTGGTGGTGCATGGAATTATGATGCCGAGAACCGACAGCCCTTCGACCGCAAGCATCCGGAAATCGATGTCCCGATTCGCTCTTTTCCTCCCGATCCGCTGACGCGTGAAGTCATCGAAATGGTGACCGCACGCTATCCCGATCACCCAGGATTGCTCACTCGCTTCGACCTTCCCGTGACTCGCTCAGCAGCACTTGAAGCGCTCGATGATTTCCTCCAGCATCGTTTGGCAGGCTTTGGACCCTTTCAAGATGCGATGTGGCGCGATACCGATTTTCTCTACCATTCGCGACTCTCGCAGGCGATGAATCTCGGCCTGCTCCATCCGCGCGAAGCCGTTGATGGTGCGCTCGCAGCGTATCAGTCCGGACGCGTGCCGCTGGCCAGCTGCGAAGGCTATATCCGCCAAATCATCGGCTGGCGGGAATATGTTCGCGGCATCTACTGGGATCAGATGCCGGGCTATCTCGAGCAAAATGCCCTCCAGTGCGATCCCCATCAAGACGTTCCGGCATCCTACTGGGATGGGCAAACCGAGATGGTATGTATTGCCCAGTCGATGCGGCTCGTGCTGGAAACGGCGTATGCTCATCATATTCAGCGACTCATGGTCCTCGGACTCTTTGCTCAGCTCTACGGAGTTTCGCCCAAACTTTTCCATCGATGGCACATGGCGATGTACGCCGATGCCATCGACTGGGTCAGTGCGCCCAATACGATTGGGATGAGCCAGTATGGTGATGGTGGGTTGATGGCTACCAAGCCGTACTGTGCTAGTGGGGCCTATATCCAGCGAATGAGCAATTACTGCGAAGGTTGCCGCTATGACCCAAAACAAGCGACGGGGGCCGATGCA
>Ga0169931_10002200_pt1 | contig 31903 bp, 18 predicted proteins | sample Kivu_15m_20L_FD_129675 | JGI IMG/M metagenome (GOLD analysis project Ga0169931, IMG submission 129675) | Freshwater microbial communities from Lake Kivu, Western Province, Rwanda to study Microbial Dark Matter (Phase II) - Kivu_15m_20L... | ecosystem: Environmental > Aquatic > Freshwater > Lake...
ACAGCCACCTGCCGCGGACGAAGGCCGACGAGCATGATCTCGCCCATGATGGAGGAAATTGGTGCAATCGTCGGGCGAATATCCCCTGGCAGTTTCGTGCGGACATTTTGCAAACGTTCGGCGACGATTTGCCGATCGCGGTAGATGTCGGTTTGCCAATCGAATTCCACCCAGACAATCGATAACCCGACCCCGGATGTCGAACGAACTCGCTGGACACCGGTCGCACCGTTGAGAATCGCCTCGATCGGGCGAGTCACGAGGACCTCGACCTCTTCCGGTGCCATCCCTGGGGACTCGGTCATGATCGTGACCGTCGGCCGGTTCAGGTCCGGGAAGACATCGACGGGAATCTCCCGAATCTGATACCCACCAGCGACGAGCATCGCGAGTGCGGCCATAAAGACCAGCCCGCGATTGTTCAGCGAAAAACGAATGATTGCTTGGAGCATGAAGGATTCTCAGCGGATCGCGGCATATCCCGTTTGCAAAGCACGCACTCCTTGAGTCGCGACTTTTTCACCACGCTGCAAACCCTTGTCAATCATGATCCACTGATCGTTGCGGCTGCCGGTCACCACGCGGCGACGCTCAAATGTTTGATCCTCGCGCTGGACGAAAACCAATCCCTGCCTCCCTTCCCAAACGACCGCCGAGCGTGGGACGGCAAGTACCTCGGGCCCCTCCTCCTCCAGCTCGATCGTCAGCGTTGCCACCATCGCGTGCTGGAGAGTGAAAGGGGGCTTCTCGAGCAGCTCGACCCAGATGGATAAGGTATGGTCGGTTCCGTCGAGCGATTGACCACTGCGACGAATCACCCCCGCATAGGCTTGATCTCGCTGCGATGCGAAACGAACACGGACACGCTGCTGGAGCTTGATCTGCGGAAGATCGCGTTCCGAGACAAATCCTTGAATCCATCCTTCGCTGCAATCATGGATCGCAAAGATCCCTTCTTCTGCCTGCACGATCTTGCCGAGGAATTGATCAAAACCGACAATCTCGCCCGCAATCGGCGCCGTGACCGGCAGGAGCCGCAGCACCTCGCGTCGCGCGAGAATCTGCTGCAGCTGCTGCGGGGTAATCCCCAGCTGGACCAGCTGTTGCTCGAGAGTCTCGCGCCGGCCGGTCTCCTGCGCGAGCACGGACTCCGCTTCCCATAATTGCCGCTGTGGAATCGCCGTTCCTGCGCTGCGGTAATTGTCGACCAATTGCTGCGACATCTGCTCCGCGAGCGATGACTGGAGATATGCGAGCTGGCGATTCTGAAATTCCTCACTAAAGACCTCGGCAACCACCATACCTTGCTCCACAGGGTTCCCGCGATCGACATGGATCTTCTCAATCCTCCCTGCGGACAGCGCCGCAGCAATCCCCCGATGCGTTGCCGGGATATCGACAAGCCCCTCGATCGTCAGGCTGCTCGCGACTCGCTGGAGCTCTGCAGGCTCGACCTTCAACCCGAAGTCCGCTTCCCCTTCGGGACTCAAACGCAAGACGGTGGGGGCAAAAAAACCACCCAGCTGCTGAATCCCCTGCGTGACGACCTGGTCGCCGGGATAGAGTTCGCCTTGAATCACCTGCACCAAGGCCCCTTCCTGGCGGCCCAGCACCACCGGCTGCCGGCGAAAGAGTGAGGCCTCTTTACTTTGCTGCTGCTCGATCAGCACAAAGCGTTCGGTACCGCTGCGAAAGATCGCGCTCCGCGGGACAACGGGGCGCGGGGGCGCGATCTCCTGATCGAGGTAGACAATACCTGTCATCCCCGGACGAAGCTCAAGCGAACTGGCCTCTTCCTGCGGCAGCGTCACCCACGCTGTCCCCAGCTGGGTCACGCGATCCAGAAATCGATCGACGACATCGATCTTCCCCATGATCGGGCTTGATTCCCCTGGCGAAGGGATGAAAGTGATCGTTTGCCCGCGCTGGACCGAGGGAAGATCCTTTTCAAGCACCCCGATCCGCAGCCACAATTCCCGTGGATCAATGACTTCGAACAGGTGTTCCTGCGAGGAAACATATTTGCCAACACTCAGATCGGTGTGGGTCAAGATCCCATCGATCGGGCTGACCAGCGGGAGCTGTGGGAGCCCACGGTGATCGGGATTCGCAAGCAGCTCCGCGAGCGTTTCTTCGGGTAAACCCAGACCACGCCATCGCGCAGTGGCAACCTCGATCGTCGCTTCCGCCTGCCGCAATCGCGACTCGGCCTGGCGAGCTTGAATTGCCGGAATCGCCCCGCTGCGGCTCGCCTCCTGAGTCGACAGGACGACGCGCTGGGAAAGCGATCGCTGGACGATTCCCGCGCGAATCTCGTTTTGCAATTCCTCAAGCTGCGGACAAACGAGTTTCGCAAGCACCTCCCCTTGCTGCACGCGCGACCCGGAGGGTCGATGGACGACGGCAATCCTTCCCGCGAGCGGCGTGCTGATCAGAGCATGACGGTTCCAGGGTAGAACGACCCGGGCATTGCAGGTCATCTTTGGAACAAGGTCTTGCTGGAGAACCTCCACCGTGCGGATCTCGAGCGCCTCCCGCGCGGTGGCGGTGACGAGGATCGTCCCCCGATCTACATCGACCTCAATCCCCCGCGTCGGCAGCAGATGATGCCCCTCGTGAGCGACGGTGATCGACGTCCAGACGATCAGGACGATCGGCCCTACAGCATGCTTACTGCTGAATCCACTTGTCGGGGTCCTGGAGCAATTCCGGTTCCTCCTTCGCCAGTCGAACATATTCATCCACACAAGGAGGGCAACAAAACTGGTAACTCTTTCCACTAATAATCCACGTAAACTTGGGATTGGCCTTTGTCTTCGTGATCGGGCAGATGCGATCCCCCGGTTTCGGATTCATGTCGTGCGCCGACATCACGCCTTTGAATTTTTCCTGGGCAGTTTGATTCCCGTTAGCGGCAATATCTTCGGCCGTGTAGAGTCCCGCAGCGGTCAGGTAGAGTTCGCGTCGCTCGTCCGCTTTCGCACCCGCAGGCATCGCCTGGTCGTGCGAAAGCGATTCGGCGTTCTGCGTCCGACTCGAAAAGCCAACGCGAAACCGATCGCCGTCAATGCTGAGATTGGGAATCGTCACATCGATTTCCTGGCCCACCATTTCCGCAGGCAATTGCCCGATAAACTGCGATGTCTTTCCATCCTGATCTCCATCCTGGGGAGCGGGGGCAAGATTCACCGAAATCGCGTCGGACTGACCGGCCAGTCGTACATAGGCGGTGATCCTCTGCGCATCGACCTCTTTGATTCGCGTCTCATCTTTGTCGAGCATCAGCAGCCGCAGCTGCCCTGATTTTTCGACGATTGCTTCGGCATGATAGCTGTCGGCGCCGATCGAAATAATGATCCCCCCATGCAGCCCGGGTTCATGGTGATGATCTTCCTCATGCGGAGCGGAATCGGCGGCGGTCGGCAACACTGCGACCCCCGACTTTTGCGGTTCTGCGGGCGAATTCGCCGGGGCATTTTCCCCATCTTTCATTGCCACCGGCCCACACCCTGTCACGATCCCAAGAAGGATCGCAACCACCACAATCGTGCCTTGCTGAACCCATTGCACCACCACCGCAGCACGCCGCGTGCTATTTCCCTGGACCGATTCCATAAAGTGGCTCCTTCAAAAAGAAGAAAAACTACTCATCCGCGGCGAATATCGCCGCAAATCCTGCTGCTTCTTCCCGTCCGCGAATTCCCAGCACGGTGAATCGTCGATGGTCAGCAACCATCGTCATTGCCACCGGATCACCATTACCGACCAGATCAAACTGGAGAGGTCCCGTGGCAACATGCTCGCTGGGTAAATCCCCGAAACTGATTTCCTGAGTCTCGCAGTGCTCGACGATCAAAAAATTCGAACCGTCGGCCCGGCGACCGAGCGATGCAGCGCACAGGCATCCATCCGGTCCACAGTGGCAATCCCCACCACGGCACTTGCACTGGGGCATGCGAAAAACACGCCGGGAGACCAGTTGACCCGCCTGCACCCTCGATTGATGTGACTGCATCGCCGCGTCGTGACTGACAGCCACCAGGTCCCTGCTCAATTCGTCGAGCGCTACTTGCGGCATCCCCCCGGCAACGCGCAGTAATTTCTGGTAATCAATCCCCACCCCGGCACGATTCTCGCGAGCCACCGGAGGATGTTGATGGTCGGCCGTGGGATGCACGGCGAGTCTCGAATCCGTCTTTATCTTCAGCCAAAGCGCTAGGCTCACCAGCAGCAGCGCCGCAGCGGCGAGCGAGGCTGCGAGCGGAATCCAAAAGCTGCGGCGGGGCGAAGTCGAGAGCGCCCCTTTGGGAAACAAATGCTGACTGATTGCTCGACCCATTCGCTCCTTAGCCGCCACGCTCAGTGGTTCTACTGGAACACCAATCACCCCGGCATCGATCGCGCGATACGTCGCTAATTCCCGCGCGCAGGCAGGGCACTGGTCGAGGTGCTGCTGCAGTCGTTCGGCGACCTCCGGAGAGAGTTCCCGATCGAGAAACTCCGCGAGTCGACTGTGGGTCTCCTGGCAATTCATCGTCTTTTCCTCGGCGTGTTAGCCCTCCCCAATCTCCCAGCCCTGCGCGGTGAGGAGCGATCGCATTTCGCTCCGCGCGCGACTGAGTCGCGATCCAACCGTCCCCGGCGGAATGTCGAGGATCTCGGCGATTTGACGATACGACAGCTGCTCGACCACTTTTAATTCCAAGATCAGCCGCGACTCGAGGTCCAGCCCGTTCAGTGCGACCGCGAACGATTCCCGCTCACTCGAGATCCGCTGATGATCGCCGGGGGATGCAGGAACGTCCTGCGAGGGTCCGCCGAACGGAACCGTTTGCGGTTGCCGGCGGCGGCGTCGCAGTGACTGCAGCGCAACATTGATCACCACCCGATGGACCCAGGTAACGAAATCCGCCTCCTGACGGAAAGTGGCTAATTTGGAAAACACTTGCAGGAAAGCATCCTGCGTGACATCCTCGGCCTCTTCGGAGCCAACAATCCGGACCACTAAACGATGGACCCGATCGACCAGCCTTTCATAGATCGCTTCCCGTGCCGCTCGGTCCCCATCGGCCGCCAGCGCGATCAAGCAGCCGTCGATGGCCATCGTCTTTCTCGGGGGAATATGCTCTTCCTGCTCGTTACCCAAATTAGATGCTCCCTGGCTGCCCCTTCTTCACGTCGGCAGGAAATTTTTTTTAAAAAAATCTCTGGAAGATTCCATCGCAAACCAATTCGGCGGTCATCCGCCATTTCCCCCGCGCACTCGTGCCTGCCGCAAACGCCCAAAGCGACGATGAATCATCGAAAGTACTTGGCGGCGCGACGCGAGGGTCTCTTCCTGGTCGCTGCGGACTGCGGAATCGCGGGTCGCGCGAATCAGGCGAAGGGCCCTTGAAGGGGAATGTTCGACAAGCAATCGATAGACTGCTTGAAAAGTCCCGATCGCATGGAATGCCTCGCAATCATTGCAGCTGGACCTACGAAGCAGCTCCAGCAACCGATGCGGATCCTGATCCGAAATCAACCTCAATGCCAGATCGATCGACCCCACCTCGTCGACCTTGACGGCCAGACGCAGCCGATTTGCCAGATCGATCGACGGATCAAAACCGAGGCGTTCGATCAGTAGGATTGCCACCTCACGGCGCTGCATCCAGGTGTCTTGCTGGAGGATCGAAAGCGCATCGATGCGGAGGCTGGTTTCGCTGCCAAAGCTTTCTACCAAGGCCCCCCACACTTCCTCGGCAGTCATCTGCTCGATCCGCGCTTCGATCCCCTGCAGACGCGCGGCAAAATCGCGCCGCTCGGCCAGGGGCTGCGGTCCTTCGTCGTACCACCGCTGGGCAAGCAGCATCGAGACCTTTCCGGCCGAGGAGAGTTCCGTTCCCATCGCTTGGACCAGCTCGCGACTGAATTGCTCGACTCCCTGCTCAAACTGACTGGTCTTCTCATGGGCATACTGGCGATAGACAAGAACCCGCCCCTGATCGGTCAATGCCAGCAAACACCTGCCAATGACCTTCTGATCCTCGGTCTTTCCGTAAACGACTCGCTTGTTAACATCGACAGCATTCGAGATGGTCGCGAAAAAATTGACGGAGCCGGGTGACAAGCATGTTCCGAAATGATGCCCCATCAGCAGATAATCCTGCACATCGTTCGTAAAGGCGATACGATAAGGGACCCCTTGCTCGGTTTGCTGACGCACCTCCAGTTCGTTCCCCAGCCAGGCCTCGGTGCGAATCCCCAGCCGCTCCATCCGACGAAGAAAGCGAACGTTCGGCTCCTCCTGAAAAAAACCCGCCAGCCCATGGGCAGATGCTTCCTTGAGCAACCGCAAACCGAGCGCGCGATGGTGCGGCGGAAGCTCGAGAATTTCGCGGATAATGCCGAAATCAGGCTCTTCAAACCAGCGGTCTTCCAAACCCCAATTTCCCTGGTCGCCGAGCGCTTCAAAGACTTTTTTTTTGGCAACCTCACGGCTTTGGCGAAAGATGGACTCAAGAGCCTCGTGGTCCAGCCGCTGCTCGAGTTTCTGCCGCAGGTTTTCGATTTTCTTTGCTCCCCACTGGGGAGAAGTGGCCAGTCGCTGCTGGAAATTGGCAATTCGTTTCTCGAGCGAGAGTCGTTTCCGCCAGTCCAGTACTGTCTCGCGCAGCGCGGTGAGACTCGCAATCTCGTCACGAATCTCCTCGTCGAGAGGAAACCAGGAACCAATCAGGGTGCCGGTAATCGATGCCGCATCAGAAGTGTAGCACGCAAGTTCCTTCAGCCGATCATGGAAGACGGCCGGATAGCGTCCCATCCATGCCTGCGACGAAGCGGCTGCGATCTCAGGCCGATCGAGGACCGTCGACGCTGCAGCAGGAATCGTCGCCAGCGCTGCACGAGTGCGCTTTTCGGCGGCGGCCAGCTTCATGATCCACTCGCTCCGCCCATGCTCGATCGCCTCGACGAGCCTGCGGCGGAGCCTGGTCGAATGAAAAGCTCGCGCAAGCGGCAGGACCTGATCGCTTGCAAGGCTGTGTTCCTCAATCTTGACCAGCAACTTCGTCGCCAGCTGCAGGTCGCCGCCCGCGAGCAGCAGCGAAGCTTCCAGGTCCATGGCTTCGAAAGATGCGAGACTGTCCTCATGCGCCACGCGCGAAACCCAATCGGCAGCCTGTTCCGGATCGCTGATCACGGCCGCAAAGCGATGGAGCGCACGCAGCAGCGGTGTGGGAAGATGCTTCACCCCGCGCTGCGTCAGCGTGTCGACTAGGGCAAAGGTCCGCTTGAGTTCGTCTCCGACGATCCTCCGCGAAACCCAAAAGGCAACGATCTCCGTTTCGGAATGCCGGTTCTTTTTGAGCTCGACCTGCTCCTGCCAGTGCGCTCGCAGGATCGGCCCCGGAGGTGAGGCTGCAAACCAACCACTGCACTGCTGCAGGACGCGATCAAAAGACTGCTTTCGCGAGGGACTTGCATCGAACATCGAAAAGAGTGCATGGCTCCAGTGGAGCAGCAAAGAAGATCGCAGCCGAGGCTCGAGGGAATCGACATGGCATGCAAAGTCAAACCAAGTTTTCCGCTGCCGAGGATGCCATGAAGCCTCCGCCTGCCGCTCGAGCAATCTCACGAGCGGAGCGATCCATCGACGCACCAGCGGACTCGGCTGGTACTCCATCGATTGCTGCACCAATCGTCGTTCCAGGGTGCTTGATGGGGGATCAAGGTACCCTCGCTGGTAATCGCGCAGCAAAGTCCGCAAGCTCTTCTCGAGCCTTCTCACATCCTCGGCGACCGTCTCGACGATGGCTGGAAAATTTTCAGGGAGGACTGATTCGAGCCAAATAAGCCAATCCCGCCGCTCGTCCGGTTTTCGCACGAGCAGACCGCTGAGGAACTGGTGCAGCTGATGGCCGACAGTGATTCGTTCTTCATCCGCAGCGACCTCATCTTGAGCTTTGTTTCCCTCGAGGATTGCCGAAACCTGATCGACCATCTGGGCGATTGGGACGTAACACTTGTCGCTCGGCAATTCCCAGGTGCTGCTTTGCGTGAACAGCGCGGCAAACATCTGCATTCCTGGGGAACTCATTTCGTGGCGAAGAAAATAAAGCAGGAGCTGGATACGAAAAGCGCGGGTACCAAAGGGGTTCTGGTCGGAGCCTCGATCGTCGCCCGGGGACACCTCCGCGAGCTGATCGGGAACGACGTTTGTCAATGCAACCAAGACCTCGCGATGTTGCTCGAGCCACTGCCACGGTTCCCGCTGAGGCTCGGGGATTCCCGAGAGCTCGTGAAAGAGAATCGCGCGGATCAGGCGCTCGAGCGAGGGAGCGTCGCGATGAAGACGATCTGCATCCTGGACGCAGCGGCGGGAGAAACAACCGCGCTCCAGAACCGCCTCGAAGGGGACCCGAGTCCCCTCATGCACAGGCCGTTTGAGAAGCTCCAGGAGGGTCTCGATCCGCTGCAGCCACCGCGACGCATCAGGGAGCTCCCTGGTCAGTGGCTCCGCAAAGCGGGTCCGCAGTTTTGCGAGGGCGTTTGTCGCGCGGCGGAGGAAATCGCGATCGATGACGATTTGGTACGCCTTCGCGGTCTCGGACCCCACGGTACACCAGCCGAGTCCAGGTGAGCCATCGGGGGTGCGTTCCAAAGGAAATCCAGGAAGCCACCCCAAGTGGTCGCGAAGGTAACGGCGGACCTCCTGGCGCGCCAAAGATTTCGGACGCGGATGTTGGCGTTCGTCAGACTCCACCGTGCGGAACCCCATGAATCATGGCGCGGGTCGCGGGTCAGGTTTCTCCTCTCGCCGAAAGCCCCCTCGTTGGATAGACTACCGCCCAGGCGGACGACAGAGGGGGACGTGGCTTTCTCGGTTACTCGAAGAACGATTCTTATCATAGGGTTCCGTTCATGCTGATCGCAATCGTCATCGGCTATCTGATTTTTACTGTCATGATTGGGGTCTATGCCTCGAGCCGCGTCCATGGTGCGAAAGACTTCATGGTCGCCGGCCGATCGCTGCCGCTGTATATGACGTTCACTTGCGTCTTTGCCACATGGTTCGGGGCGGAGACCGTGCTTTCGGTTTCGGCCACCTTCGCGCGGGATGGCCTGGTGGCGATTCCTGGCGACCCCTTTGGCTTCTCGATGTGCCTGGTCATGGTGGCGGTCTTTTTCGCCCGCGCTTTTTACCGCATGGACCTGCTGACGATAGGCGACTTTTACAAAAAGCGTTTTGGTAAAAGCGTCGAGCTGTTCACTTCGATTGCGATCACCCTTTCGTATCTCGGCTGGACGGCGGCCCAACTGACCGCGCTGGGGCTCGTGTTGCTGGTGCTGGGGCAGGGGGCTGGCTTTGACTGGTTGTCGCTCAATATGTGCATTCTCGCCGGTGCGGTGATTGTCATGTTCTACACCGACCTGGGCGGGATGTGGTCGGTGGCACTGACCGATATGATCCAAACCTTTGTGATCATCATCGGACTGGTGATTGTCGCTTTCGTGCTCGCACAGTTGGTCGAAACGAGCGGCCCTGCGGCGGCAGATACGGGGGCTGCGGCGGGTGGACTTTCACTGGCGGCAGGGGGTGTTCGTCGAGTCATCAGCCACGCCAGCGAAGCGGGGCGGCTGCAGTTGTTTCCGACGGAAGGACTGGTCGCCTGGATTCCATACATTGCGGGCTTTCTCACGGCCGCGCTTGGCTCGATTCCGCAGCAGGATGTTTTCCAGCGAGTGACCAGCGCGCGGGACGAGAAAACGGCGGTCCGTGGAACCCTGCTCGGCGGCGCCTTTTATTTTGTCTTCGCCTTCGTGCCAATGTTTATTGCCTACTCAGCCGTGGTCCTCGACGAAAATTATTTGCAGCTATTCAGCAGCGACGACGAGCGTTTGGTGCAACGGATTCTCCCCGAGCTGGTGATGGCCAAGACACCGCTGTGGGTTCAAGCGATATTTTTGGGCGCGTTGCTCTCGGCGATTCTCTCCACCGCCAGTGGAACATTGCTCGCCCCTTCCAGCCTGTTCACCGAAAATGTGCTCCGCCCCCTGTTCCCTTCGGTCAATGAAAAGAACATGCTCCGCATCTTGCGGATTGTCCTGGTGATCTTCGCATCCGCAGCCACATGGCAGGCAGTCTCGAGCAACAAGACGATGTACCAGATGGTGCAGGCCGCATACAGCGTGACGCTGGTCGGCGCGCTGGTCCCCCTGGCTCTGGGCATCTACTGGAAGGGAGCGACGACGCAGGGGGCAATTCTCTCGATCACCGCTGGCATGGGTGTTTGGGCCGGATGCCTCTATGGGTTTGGCGACGAAGCGCTCGTTCCTCCGCAGTTGTATGGCCTTGTCGCCAGCCTCCTTGGCATGATTGTCGGCTCCCTCGCCCCGCAAATGCTCCGCGATATGCGGAGCCATCGCCCCGAGGACCAGCCCCTCCCTGAAGCAGAGACCAGTGGGGCCGATGGCTGATCGCGATCCGATGGCGGAGCGCGATCGCGGATCGATAGGAGCTGCAGGGCTAGCGCTGGAAGATGGGGAGGTAACCCCGATCGAGCTGCATGATGATCAGGTTACAAGCGCTGACATAAACCGGATGGATCTGCCCTTCCCAGTAACCATCGGGGCGCTGGCGTTTGACGATTTCGTCATACAATCGCTTGCGGAAGGGGAGCCAGAGTTCGTCTCCCTGCCGATAGACGACTTGGCTGTAATAGAGGTACGTATATTCCCAGTGCCCGAACGCGTGCGCCGCATCCCCGATATCGTGGAGCGTTTGCTTGGCATAGGTAAACATTTCGGGAACATGCTGGCTGTCATAATCCCCGGCGTTGTAGAGCGCGGCCAGCGCGGCGGCGGTAATCGCCGGGCGGCTGCTGCCGGTTTGACGGCTGCTGTAGCTGATCCCGCCATCGGCATTCTTGCAGCCATAGATGTACTGCTTGGCCCGTTCGATGATCTCGCCGGGAACCGGGATCCCCGCATTGCGACACCCGCGGAGTCCCTGGACTTGGGTGATCGTCGTCGAACCTTCGTCAAAATTGCTCCCTTCGCGTGCCGAGACATAACCCCAGCCCCCAGCCGGAGTCTGGGCATTGCCACTGAACTGGACCGCTTTGGTCAGCACCCGCACCAGTTCCTCGCGGCGGTCAGCGAGTCCCTCTTCCCCGAGCACTTGCGAGAGAAAGAGCATTGCAAACCCGTGTCCGTAGGTGTATCGCGAGTCGGTTTGATGATCCCCGATCAGGCCGTTATCGCGTGCCTTGCTGAGAATGAAATCGGTGGCCCGAGCGATGTGCCGCGCGTAAGGTCCTTGCGTGGCGGTCGAACCACTGCAGATGAGCGCGGTTCCGGCCAGCGCCGCCATCGCCGTTGGATAGACTTGCGTATTCCACTGGCCACGCGAGGACTGTGTCCGGCTGAGCCACTGCAATCCCTTTTGGGTCGTCTCCTCCCATCGTGGATCGCGTTCCTGGGCAACGACTCGTGGTGAACGAGTCCCGGCCAGCGCCCCGACCGAAGCGAGCGTCGCGGCGGCGAGCAACCGCCGCCGCGTGAGTATCAACGAAGTCCTGGGATGTCGCACGTGATTTCCTTTTCTTCTCGTTGCAGGGCGGCCGCTGCTTTCCGGCCACGCTGTCAATTCAGTATAGCACCCTCCAGGCCGCTCGATCCACGCTCGGCCAATCTCTTTTGACGGCAATTCGCTTTCCACACCTGCCGCTTTGCCAACTCGAGCGATTCATCAGCTAGCCTCAGACGATCACCGCCGGATGGACACCGCGGCGGCACTGGCAGACAGGACAGTAATACGTGCTCCGCTGGGCCTGCACGATCCGTTTGATCGTCCCCGCACGGCACTGGAGACACACCTCACCACCTCGGTCATAGACGCGATGATGATTTTGGTATCCGCCGGGATTGCTGAGCGCATTGCGATAGGTCCCATCGGCCAAAGTCGAACCTTCATGTTCGATCGCTTGCTCGAGCACTCGGCGAGTCCAGCAGCTGACCCGTTCCCACTGCCGCAGGGTGAGAGCTGTGCACGCTAATCGCGGATCGATACCCGCCCAGTGGAGAATCTCCGAGGCATAGAGATTGCCGATCCCGGCCACCCCTTTCTGATCGAGCAGCGCGACTTTGATGGGTCGTCGGCTCCCCCCCAGCCGTTCTTTGAGAATCCTCGCCGTGACCTCCAGGGCATCGGGGCCCAGCCGCTCCCTCCCCAAGCGAGGCTCGATCTGGGACGAATCCAGCCAATGCACTTTCCCCAGTCCCCGTTTGTCCCAAAAGAGGAAGTGGGCCGTCTCCTCGGCGACGCTCCGATCCTCGAGGTGAAAACAGAGCCGCAAATGTTTCTCGGTCGGGGGATTGTCCAGGAGAATCAAGCCCGCCATCCGCGGCTCCATGACAATCACCGCACCATCCTCCAGATGCACGAGCACCCGTTTCCCGCGACGCGAGACATCGCGAATCGTTTGCCCACAAACTTGTTTCCGCAGCCGCGCCAGGCTGGGCGTGATCTCGATCGACTGAAGCGTGCTCTGAGGACAAGTCACAGCGACAATCTGTCTGCCGACCACTGACAGGATCCCACGCCGCATCGTTTCGACTTCAGGCAGTTCGGGCATCGCATCATCCAGCGATGAGCTCGGGGATCACCTTCCCGGCAATATCGGTCAAACGAAAACGACGCCCTTGATGGCGGAAGGTCAATTGCTCGTGATCAATCCCCAGCAGATGAAGAATCGTCGCATGCAGATCGTGAATATGGACCGGATGCTCTGCGATGTTGTAACTGAAATCATCGGTCGCCCCATAGACGGTTCCACCGCGCACTCCGCCGCCAGCCATCCACATGCTGAAACAGCGCGGATGATGGTCCCGTCCATAATCGGTGGCCGTCAGTGCGCCTTGGCTGTATGAGGTGCGACCAAATTCCCCTCCCCAGACGACCAGCGTATCGTCCAGCATCCCACGCTGCTTCAAATCAGCCACCAGCGCTGCCGACGCGCGATCGGTCTTTGCACACTGCGCGCGAATTCCACCAGGCAATCCGCCATGATGGTCCCAGTCCTGATGAAAAAGCTGGACCGAGCGGACTCCGCGTTCGATCAACCGCCGTGCCATCAAACAGTTCGCGGCAAAGGTCCCCGGATTCTTCGCCTCCTCTCCATAGAGGTCGAATGTCGACTGCGGCTCGTCCTTCAAATCCGCGACCGAGGGGATCGACGCTTGCATCCGAAACGCCAGCTCGTACTGGGCGACGCGTTGGTCGATCGTTGGATCGAGCGAAGAACTTGCGTGCAGGGCATGGAGCTGGGCGAGGGAATCGAGCATCTGGCGTCGATTCTCGCGCGAAATCCCGGCGGGATTATTGAGGTACAGCACAGGGTCTCCTGCCGAGCGGAGCTGGACACCCTGATGGTTGCTCGGTAAAAATCCGCTTCCCCAAAGGCGGGCATAAAGGGGCTGGCCCGATGCTTCTTTGGTGATCATCACGCAAAAGGCTGGGAGGTCGCTATTGACCGTCCCCAAACCATAACTCAGCCATGAACCGAGCGACGGTCGACCTGCGATCTGCGAACCGGTCAGCAGGAACGTAATCGCCGGATCGTGGTTGATCGCTTCGGTATAGACCGATCGCACGACGCACAAGTCGTCGACAATCTTCGCGGTGTAGGGGAGCAGTTCGCTGACCCAGGTCCCACACGCACCGTGCTGTGCAAACTGGAACTTCGAACCGGCCAGCGGCAGGCTCGCCTGATTGACGCTCATCCCCGTCAGCCGCTGCCCCCCGCGGACCGATGCAGGCAATTCCTCGCCGCTGCGCTCGCGGAGCACAGGTTTATCGTCCCACAGTTCAATCTGCGATGGTCCACCACTCATGAACAGCGAGATCATCCGTTTGGCCCGTGGTGGATGGTGGTACCCCTCCAGCACTCCTCCCTGGCCGGCAATCCGACGTGGATCAAGCGCCGCAGCGTCATTTCCTGAAAGCCCCTCGGCGATCCATAAATTCGCCAGCGCCGCGAGCCCCGCGCTGCTCGCCGCACGCCCAAAAAAATAGCGACGCGTCTGCTGGCGAAGCGATTCTTCAAAAGTCGCGAGGTGGTCGTTCATCGGGATACCCACGGGTCGAGATTCATGAGTGTTTGTGCGGCAATCGTCCACGCGGCCAGTCGCGCTGGATCGATCGTCGATCCGGCTGCGGTTTGACGATGATCAAAATCCCCAATCTTCAAAAACGCATCCGTGCCAGCCGGATCGGCGGCAAACTTTCCCTCCTGATCGCGAATCAATTGCAAAAGGACCCCTTCCTCCTGGCTCGTGGCGGGTCGCCCGAGCATCCGTATCCAGAGGCGGTTGAGATTGGCCGGATCATCGCTGGCGGGACCGGCCAGGAGAGTAAAGGCGATCCCCCGCGCTGCTTCGACAAATTGTTCATCATTGAGCAGCACGAGCGCCTGGAGTGGTGTCTCGGTAACGCTCCTTCCCGCAGCGCACACCTCGCGCCCCGGAGCATCGAATAACATCATCGACGGCGGCGGGCTGGTCCGTTTCCAGAAGGTGTACAGACTCCGTCGATGCGAACCAGCCCCTGCATCGCGGTGATACGCGCTCCCCGATTTCTCTTCCCACAAACCCGGTGGCTGATACGGCTTGACCGGTGGACCTCCGATCGTGCGGTCCAGCAACCCGGCGGTCGCCAGGGCCGCATCGCGAATCGTCTCGATCGACAATCGCGCCGAAGGTCCCCGCGCGAGCAGCTCGTTGTCCGGGTCTTGAGCACGAATCTGGGGGTCTGTCCTTTCACTACGACGATAGGCTGCCGAGAGGACGATCTGCCGCATGAGCCATTTCGGATCCCAGCCCTGCTCGATCCACTCTGCGGCGAGCGCATCGAGCAGCTCCGGATGGCTCGGAGGCTGGCCCTGCATCCCAAAATCTTCCGGTGTCGTCACCAGACCTCGATCAAAAAACATCCGCCACAAACGGTTCACCGCGACGCGTGCCACGAGCGGATGCCGTTGCCCGCTCTGCGGAGCGGTCAACCACCGCGCGAGCCCCAAGCGATCGCGGGGTAAATCCTCCGTCCAGGAACCGAACGATCCGGGCGCGGCAGGCGTCTCAATCTTTTCGCCAGGCAGGTCATAATGGCCACGCCGGAGGATGAAGGTCTCGTGAATCCCGGGTTCTTCGCGCATCGTCATGATCGCGCGAATCTGGCTCCGCAGGTTCACCAGCTCGGCACGCGTCTGGGCCAGCCGCTGACGCGATTCGCGAAGCTCCGTATCGGTGCTTTGAATCACCCCCTGCGCCACCGCAGCGGAGTCCTCGTCAACCTTGCCCGTGGCCACGTGAAGCACCTCGGCAGGAGTCAAATCACGCGCGAAAATCCGCAGTTCGGCGAGCTGACCTTGTTTGAACCCCCGATCGCGAAAACGATTCCCCAGCTTCAGCTCCGTGGCTCCCCCACCAACAATGGTCCGCGAGAGTTTATCGCGAACGACGATCGTCTCGATCGGCTTGCCATCAACGTAAATCCGTACCCCCGCGGCTCGTCCACTGCCATCGGCCGAAACGGTCACATGGGACCACTGCTGCAGCGGTAACGCCTCGACCGCGCGAACTCGAATCGCATCCCCAGGCCAGAAGTGAATCTGCGCGGCGCTCAGCCTGCCATCCTCCAGCAAGAGCTCGTAACCACAGCTGGCCGCATCGGTCCAGGCGGTCGATCGATGCCACAGGACCGCCCGCTCGTGGTGCTCGTCCGGACGAACCCAGAGGGCAATCGTCATCGGCTGCCACCAATCCCAGTTTCCCCCGGCGCTGCTGGAAAAACCATCCTCGCCGCTGAGCTGCACTCCCCACACTCCAGCCGCTGCATCCCCTTCACGCCATCGGACCACCGCCGGCTGACCGGTCCATTTTCCCTCCGCGCCGCCGGCGATTTTGTTGACTGTACTGAGGGTCTGACCGTCACCGCTGAATCGATACCATGCAATCTCGTCAACCAGACCACTCTCAGCACTCGATGCACTCTCCGAGCCTCTCCGAAAAGGGGTCTGACCCTCTCCCACTTCCAAAGGGTCAGACCCCTTTTCGGAGAGGCTCTCAGCACTCGATGCAGGTGACGCTGCCGCTGAACCTGCGATCCTCTCCAGCGCCTGCTGCCACAGTCTCTCGTACTCCGCTTCGGCGGCCCGCACACGGGCTTCCAGTTCGCGGTGCTGCTGCTCCTGGGTGTCGGTGGGAAGATCGAGCACGGGGGTCGGGACGTAGCTGGTAAAGTGTGAATAGAGTCCCGATTCGTCGATACTCGCGAAGAAGGCGGAGAGCTCATAATAATTCCGCTGGCTGACCGGATCGTACTTGTGGTCATGGCAGCGAGCGCATTCGAGCGTCAGTCCCAGCACCGATGTCCCCAGCGTGTTGACGCGATCGGCGATATATTCCGCTCGAAACTCCTCTTCGACACTCCCTCCTTCGTTGGTCTGCCGATGGAGGCGATTGAAAGTCGTCGCCAAACGCGACTGGCGAGTCGCCTCGGGAAGCAAGTCGCCAGCCAGCTGCCAAGTCAAGAATAGGTCATACGGCATCGCTTGGTTGAAAGCCTCGATCACCCAGTCGCGCCACGGCCAAACCTCTCGATAGACATCCGCTTGATAGCCATAGGTGTCGGCATAGCGAGCCGCATCGAGCCATGCGACCGCCATCTGCTCTCCCACTTCGGGACGAGCGAGCAATCGATCGACAAGCCGCGCATAAGCATCCGGTGCACTGTCCTGAACGAACTGCTCGATCTCCTCTTCGGTCGGAGGCAGACCCGTCAGGTCGAGCGTCAGTCGACGAATCAAAGCATAACGATTGTCCTCTCCCGAAGCCGTGATCCCGGCACTCCGCAAACGATGCTCGATCCATCGATCGATCACCGTTTCCCCAGCTCCGGCAACGGCCAATCCCGCATCAGGGGCGCGCGGATCGGGAGGAAGCGGCGGGGCGACGAGCGGACGAAACGACCAGTGCTGATCCCACGCCGCGCCAGCATCGATCCAGCGGGCGATCGCATCAATCTCGGCTGCCGAAAGGCTCAGCTTGGACTCCGGCGGAGGCATCCGCTCGTCCGGATCCTCACTCCGCAAGCGACGCACCAGCTCGCTCGCCGCCGCATCCCCACGCTTGATCACCCACTCGAGCCCCCCGTTCTTGGTCGGAGCATCGATCGCCGCCGGCAGGTCGAGCCGAAGATCGGCCTGCCGCGTCCCCTCGTCGGGTCCATGGCAGGTTGCACAGCGGTCCGAGAGCACAGGCAAAATCTCCCTGGCAAAATCAGGGGAGACTAAATCAGGAGGCGCCCCCCCGGCAGAATCGCCCGTCTCCGCCCCAGAGCTCCATCCTCCGCAAAGGCTCAGCACCAGGATGAGCGGAACAGCGATCAGTTCTTTCCTGAGCATTGGCGGCACGACATGCGGAGAAAGGGGAGGGGGAGCTGAAAACAGGGGCGCTTTGGAGGCAAGCTCAGCGGCTCCGAAGAATCATCCCGGCATTTCCCCTCCATTGTAACGAAACGAAGCACCCGGTCGCGAACGTTTCTCTCTTTTCAGCACTCCCTCAGACCGAAACACCTTTTGCAAACTGCTTGTATGAACACTATCAAGATCATTGACGAGGGAATAAACGTTCACTAAGCTTGAGGGGAGTTTCATTCATGGAGCCGTTTCACCTGGGTACCCGATGCAAACTGATTCCCGCATTCAAAAGCAAGCTTCGACTGCAGGACTGGCGCGCGCGATTTTCGTCGGCTGCTTGATGCTCTGCGTCTTGAGCGGCGAGGTTGGCGCTGCTGCCGCGGAGGGGACGAAGCGTCCGAACATCGTCTTCATTGTGATCGATGACTTGGGATGGAGCGACCTGGGGTGTTACGGCAGCACGTTTCACGAAACACCCCACCTCGATGCGCTTGCGGATCGCTCCGTTCGTTTTACCCATGCCTACGCCGCAGGCGCTGTCTGCTCGCCGACGCGAGCGAGCATTCTGACCGGGCGGCACCCGGTCCGCGTCGACATTACCGACTGGATTCCTGGTCAAGATGCGATGCGAGAGGCAGCGGGAAGATTTTTGCATGTTGTCGATCAGGACCACCTGGCGCTCGAGGAACGGACGCTGGCCGAAGTGCTCCGCGATGCCCACTATCAAACCTATGCGGTCGGCAAATGGCACCTGGGTGGTGAAGGCTTTTTACCCACCGACCAAGGATTCGATATCAATATCGGAGGATTCCATGGAGGCAGTCCCCCGGGAGGCTATTATGCGCCGTTTGGCAACCCTTACCTCAAAGATCGCGAGGAAGGGGAATATTTGACCGAACGACTGACCACCGAAGCAATTTCCCTGATTCGCCATCGCGATCCGCAGCGTCCCTTCTTTTTGTACTTCAGCGATTACAACGTTCACACGCCGATCGAGCCGTATCGGAAACGGGTCGATCATTATCGCGAGAAAGCGCGGGGGATTGTCGGCGAGGATCGGGAGGAACCAACGCCCCGGCGGCCGGAGCATGGCGGGAAGACGCGACTGCGTCAGGACGACCCCGCATATGCCTCGATGGTCGCGGCCGTCGACGACAGTGTCGGCGCGATCATCGCGGCCTTGGAGGAGGGAGGGATTGCCGAGGAAACGATTCTCGTCTTCACATCCGATAATGGCGGTTTGAGCACATTAGCCCAGATTGGGCCAACATCGAACGAGCCGTTGCGGGCGGGGAAGGGGTGGCTCTATGAGGGAGGGATCCGTGTTCCGCTGATTGTGCATCTTCCTCCTTCGTTACGGGCCTCACCCGACCAGCCACCGCAGCGCCGCGGGGAAATTTGCGCGCGACCGGTCATGAGCACCGATTTTTTCCCCACGCTCTTGAACCTCGCGGGAATCCCTCTTCCGGACGACATCGCCCTTGATGGAATCTCCTTTGCGGAGGTCCTGCAGGGTTCCCAGGGGGCGGACCGAAGCGCGGAAAAGGCGGCCGATGAACGAGCTTTTTACTGGCACTATCCGCATTACCATGGATCGATGTGGACCCCTGGAGCGGCGATCCGCCGCGGGGATTGGAAATTGATTGAGTTTTATCACTTGGAGAAGGTGGAACTGTATCATTTAGGGAAGGACCCGCAGGAGCAGCACAATTTGTGGGAAAGCCATTCGGAAAAGGGTCGGGAACTCCGCGAGGCGCTCCGCGCTTGGCAGGTGGCGCTCGGAGCAACGATGCCTGTGCCTCGGCCAGCGAGCGGGGAGCGGTAGTGGGCAGCGGGAGCCCCCGCAGTGACAGAGACGCTGAAGTGACAGAGACGCTGAAGTGACAGAGAAGCTGAAGTGACAGAGACGCTGAAGTGGCAGAGTTCTGACGTGTGATGGACGTGATAGAATCGTACGCATGATATTCGCCGACCAGCGCAAGTCGCCGACCAGCGATGTTGGCTCGCGAGCTACAAAGGAACCCATGAGCAAGACAGCACTGAAGAATGAAAAAGCGACGCACGATGTTCCCGACGAACGCGGGAGGTTCGGTCCTTTTGGGGGACGCTTTGTACCGGAGACGTTAACGCGTGCGCTTGAGCAGTTGTCGGCTGAATACGAGCAGGCGAAGGGGGATTCGTCGTTCCAGCGAGAGCTCGACGAATTGCTGCGAACTTTCGTCGGCCGTCCCTCGCCGCTTTATCACGCCCGTCGGTTGAGCGGGGCTCTGGGCGGGGCGCAGATTTGGCTGAAGCGAGAAGATCTCAATCACACCGGTGCACACAAGATTAACAACACGCTGGGTCAGGCGCTGCTGACGCTGCGGATGGGAAAAACCCGAGTGATTGCGGAGACGGGAGCGGGGCAGCATGGGGTTGCCAGCGCGACGGCGTGTGCTCATTTCGGACTTCCCTGCGTCGTCTACATGGGTGCCGAAGATGTGCGGCGGCAGAAACCGAATGTTTTCAGCATGCGGCTGTTAGGTGCGGAGGTCCGCCCGGTGGAAAGTGGTTCGCGGACGTTGCGAGATGCGGTCAACGAAGCGATGCGGGACTGGATGTCGTCGGTGGAGAACACGCACTACATTATTGGCAGCGTGATTGGCCCCCATCCATTTCCGATGATGGTCCGCGATTTCCAGTCGGTCATTGGGCGTGAAGCGCGAGCACAGTCGATTGCGGCTTTTGGGCGATTGCCTGACTGCGTCGTCGCCTGCGTTGGTGGCGGGAGCAATGCGGCGGGGATGTTTTATCCTTTTGTCGAAGATGACGGAGTTCGCCTCGTGGGTGTCGAAGCTGGGGGGCGTGGGGCGGGGCCTGGCGATCATGCCTCTCCGCTCTCCTACGGTTCCCCGGGGGTCCTCCATGGCTCGTACAGCTACGTCATGCAGGATGATGACGGGCAGACGTGCGATGTGCATTCGATGAGCGCGGGGCTCGATTATCCTGGCGTCGGCCCGGAACACAGTTACTGGAAGGATACGGGGCGCGTCGATTATCTCAGCTGCCGCGATGATGAAGCGCTAGGTTGCTTCGATCGCTTGGCGCGGAGCGAGGGGATTATGGCGGCACTGGAAACATGCCATGCCGTAGCCAAATCGATGGAGATCGCCGCGCAGATGCGCCCGGACCAGCATCTGGTCATCTGCCTTTCGGGGCGTGGCGACAAGGATGCGATGGAACTGGCGCGGCTCCGTGGTGAATCGTTTGCATAAAGCGATCCCGCTGGGCAAGTGCTCGCAAATGTTTATGATCAAGTTTTGTTGGATCACCGATTCTTTACCCGTGAACCTACCGGCGTTTGGATGTCTGCAATCGACCAGGCCTTTTCGGAGCTACGTGCGTCAGGACGCAAGGCGCTGATGCCCTTCCTGACCGCTGGCGATTGTGACATCGAAACCACCGAAGCGCTGCTGAGAACTCTCGATGAAGTCGGGGTCGATATCTGCGAGGTCGGGGTTCCTTACAGCGATCCGATTGCCGATGGACCGGTGATCCAAGCCTCTTACCAGCGGGCTTTGTCGCAGGGCTTTAAGGTCAGCGACCTGATGGCGATGGGACGGCGTTTGCGGAGCGGACCGCAGGCGATCTCGATGCCGCTGGTGACGATGGTCAGTTATTCGATTCTCCTTCGCATCGGGATCGAATCGTACGTGCGGCAGGCGATCGAAGGGGGGTACAGTGGGGCGATTGTCCCAGACCTGCTCGTCGAAGAAGGGGAGGAAATTGCTGCGATCTGCCGCGCGCATGACTTCAGCCTGATCCATCTGGTCACCCCGACCACGCCGCGCCCGAGGCAATTGCGAATTGCCTCGCAATCGACCGGTTTCCTCTATTTCGTCTCCGTCACGGGGATTACCGGCGAGCGGTCGAGCCTTGCTCCCGATCTGATTGAAAATGTGACGTGGCTCCGCAGCCAAACCTCGCTGCCGATTTGTATCGGCTTTGGGATCAGTGGCCCGGAGCAAATTCGCCAGCTCGCTCCCGTGGCCGATGGGCTGATTGTCGGTTCGGCGTTTGTCCGCCGCATCGCGCAGCACCGCGGCGATCGCGCGGCGACTGTCCGTTCGGTCCGCGACTTTGCGATTGAACTCCGAGCGGCGATGGAGACTTCTCCCAGCACCACTCCCGCGAAAGCCACCCACTAGAATCGATTCGAAAACCGCCCGTCGGTTTTCCCCAAAACGCACCAGTCCACCAGTCCACCAGTCCGCTAGTCCTGCCAGTCCTGCAACCCACAAAACCTCTTCGTTCTCAAGTTCACTCGCGAAAGACGATGCTCATGTTTGCGTTCGAATCTGCCCAATCCCCACTCAGCCCAAGCGACTCGATTGGCCGCGCGCGGTGTCTGCGGCAATCGCCGTGGTCTCCCCTGCAGCAGATGATGGTTGTCGGGATGCTGGCGACGATCATCGGCTGTGATTCCTCGTCGGCACCCAAGGGCCCCAGCGGGACATCTCCTCCGCCCGGCGGCGCCACGAAGATGCTCCCCGATCCGGCGGCGATCCAGCCGACGCCGATGTCGACCCCTGATGACGTGGAGGTTGTTGCCCAGATCAGTGCGACCAAAGGGGTCACGGTGGAGCGTCAAGGGGAGAACATCGTCGCCCTGAATCTGACGAATCTGACACCCGCGGAAAACGAGTCGCTGGTGGAGGAATTCGCGTGGGTGTCGGGGCTTCCGAAACTGCAACGACTAACGGCGACGGGACCCGGCGTGACGGATCAGGCACTGGAGAAACTGGCCGATCATCCGAGTCTTTCGGTTTTGACGTTTGAGGAACGCAGTGGAGTAACCGACAAGGGGATTGCAATCATCAAAGCCCTCCCGCAGCTGACGGATGTCAGTCTGGAACGTTCGGAGATCACCGACGAAGCATTCAAGCTGCTGGCCGAAAACCCGAAGCTCCTCCGGATTCGAGTCCCGCGAACGAAGATTACCGATGCCGGGGTCGCCTCTTTGTCGGCGGCTGGGCAATTGGAATTGCTCGATCTGCTCGAATGCACGGGGATCTCGGATACCTCCCTGCCGACGATTGGGCAATTGACCAAGCTGCGAAATCTCCGGCTCTTCGGTCGGCAGGTGACCGACGCCGGGATGGCCTCGCTCGCGAACCTCAAGAACTTGACGGCGCTCGGCTTGCAGTATGCGGGAGTCAGCGATGCTGGGGTGGCGCATGTGGAACAGCTGCAGAACCTCCGCGAAATCAACCTCTACGGGACTTTCATCCGCGATCCGGCACTCGATTCGCTCGCGATGCTCCCGAAATTGGCCAAGGCGCGACTGCGGGAGACGGGGATTCGCGGTGACGTCGCCGATGCCTTTGCGCGGATGCAGGCGCTTAAGGAGCTCGATCTGAGCGAATCACCGCTGCAGGATTCCGCCTTGGAGCAGATCGGAAAAATTCAGGGGCTGGAAAAACTGAACTTGTGGAACACCGAGGTCACCGATGCGGGGGTTGCCAAGCTGGCGGGGCTCAAGGAATTGACCGAACTGAATCTCGATAACGTCTATGGGATCACCGATGCATCCCTGGAGACGATCGCTTCGCTGCCCAAGCTGACTTTGTTGCATCTCGGGGGAACGCAGGTCAGCGACGCGGGACTTGCCAAGCTCTACGGTCTGAAGGAATTGCAAACGCTCTACCTGACAAGGCTGCCTGGTGTGAGCGAAGAGGGATATGAGGAGCTGAAGAAAAACATGCCATGGGTCAAGCGAGTCGAATTCTAAAACCGCTCGTCATCGCCAAGCGTCATGATCGCGATCGGTGGTGACACGCTTCGCAGCCCCATCGGTGCGTTATCGGATCAAGGGAAGTCTATTACGAGGGGATCAGGGGTTCATGCCGAGCACGCAAATCGCGACGACCGAGCTGCTGACGCGATTTGGACTGGCGGCCTTTCGTCCAGGACAAGAGGAGGTCATTGCCGCGGTTCTCCGAGGCGAGGATGTGCTCTGCGTGATGCCGACCGGAGGAGGCAAGAGTCTCTGCTATCAGTTGCCGAGTCTCGCAATGGAAGGGACGACGATCGTCGTCTCTCCCCTGATCGCCCTGATGAAGGACCAGGTCGACGGGTTGCAGGAGCGTGGGATTGCGGCGGGGCTCATCAACAGTTCTCTTTCCCCAGCGGAACAGAATGCGGCGATGGATCGGCTTGCTGCGGGGGAATTGGATCTCGTCTATGTCGCCCCTGAAAGGTTGAGGAACACGCGGTTTCTCGAAGCGGTGGCGAAAACCAAGGTCTCGTTGTTGGCGGTCGACGAGGCGCACTGCATCAGCGAATGGGGGCATGACTTTCGACCCGATTACGCTCGGCTGGGTCTGTTCCGCCAGCGTTATTTGCAGGGGATTCAAACAATCGCGCTGACCGCCACCGCGACCCCCGCGGTCCGCGATGACATTTGTTCGCTCTTGCAGCTCCGCACGCCACGGATGTTTATCACGGGATTTGCCCGCACGAATCTCCGCTTTCAGGTCCAGCAGTGCAAAGGGGATCGCGACAAAGACCAGTGGCTGGAAAATTACTTAAGCAGCCAGCAGGGATGTGGGATTATTTATGCGGCGACCCGCAAGAAATGCGAAGAGCTTGCCGGATGGCTGCCGGAAAAACTCCGGCGCCCCGTCGGGGTCTACCATGCTGGTTTGGAAGCGACGCAGCGGAAGGAGGTCCAGGATCAATTCATGCTGGGGCGGCTGCCGGTGATCGTCGCCACGAATGCCTTCGGGATGGGGATCGATAAACCCGACCTCCGCTTTGTCGTCCATTACAACATGCCGGGGACCCTCGAAGCCTACTATCAAGAGGCGGGGCGCGCCGGGCGCGATGGGCTCTTCAGCCAATGCACGCTGCTGTTCAGTTACTCCGATCGGCACATCCAGGAATTCTTTATTGAAAATCGCTATCCGACCGCGGAGCTGGTCGAGCGCGTCTACCAGTACCTGCTCTCGCGCGAGGACGATCCGATCGAATTGACGCTGACCGAGGTCCGCGACGCAGTGCAGCGCGATGCCTCTCCGGAAGCGATCGGGACAGCCGAGACTTTGCTCGCCAAGGCAGGAGTCCTGCGGCGGCTCGACAGCAGCAGCAATCATGCCGTCGTGCGGATTGAAAGCGATCTGCCGACGCTGGTCGATCTCCTTCCACGGGAAGCCAAGCTGCGGCGGAAAGTGATGCGCGCGGTCGAGAAAGTGGTTGGTGATCGGCGCCACGAAGATGTCTATGTCCGCCCGCAAAAATTATGCGACTTGGCGGAAGTCCAGCGCGAGCAACTGGCCCGCGTGCTCCGCGAGCTCAGTGGCCTGCAGCAATTCGATTACATTCCTCCATTTCGCGGCCGAGCAATTCACTTCCAACGCCGCGATCTCCCGTTTGCGAGCCTCGAGATTGATTTCGAGGAACTGCAGCGGCGGAAAGAGGGGGAGTACGACAAGCTCGAGGGAGTCATTGCCTTTGCGCGGACGGCGCGCTGCCGACAACGCCAGATCCTCGATTACTTTGGTGATTCCCGCGGAGGAAAATGTGGAGCCTGCGATCGCTGTCAGCCCGTCGCCACTCGGCCTTTGGGCAGCGCGATGGGCGATTGGGGGGGCGGCCAAGCGGAACGCAGCGTTCGGGCTCCCGCTGCCGATCTGGCTTCCACAACCGAGATGGCTTCCACAACCGAGATGGCTCTAATAGGCGATCTGCAACTGGGAAAAGAAGTCCAACTGGGAAAAGAAGTCCAGCTGGGAAAAGATCTTACCGGGCGATCCGCAGCGAACGTCAATGATGACCCCGATCTGGCGCGCGGCATCCGCGTGATCCTCAGCGGTATCGCCCGCACCCATGGGCGGTTTGGCAAAGGGGTCATCACGCAAATGCTGTGCGGCTCGCAAAACAAGAAAATCCAGCAGTGGAAACTCCATCGCCTCAGCACCTACGGGATGCTCGAGGCACTGCCGCAGACCGTCGTCGGGGATGTGATCGATGCCTTAATCGCCGGTGGCTTGGCCGTTCAGGTCGAAGTCGAGCAGCGGCGACCCACGATCCAACTGAGCGATCTGGGGAAGGATGTGATGATGGGACGAGAGACGATCCCGACCTCCGTCCAGTTCCCCTTTCCTGTCGCGCGGCAGCTGTCCCGAGTGGCCGCCAAATTGGAGAGCGCCGATGTCGGTCCTGCCAGCGAGAAACGGGAAATCGCCTCGCAGGCCGACGATCTGGAGCAGCAGGATGAGGAAGTGACCCCTGCGGTGTGCGGCTCGGCAACCGCGGCGGAGGCAGCGCATGGACACCCCGCAAGCGATGAAAACTCCTTGACCGGTCGCCTCAAGCGGTGGCGGCGGCGAGTGAGTGCGGCGGCGGGTATCCCCGCATTCCGCGTCCTTACCAATGCGACTCTGGAGCGGATTGCCGAGGCGCGACCGGCGTCCATTTCGCAGCTGGAATCGATTTCCGGCGTCGGCCCAGCGACCATCGAAGAATATGGTGTCGACCTGATCGAGATCATTGCGAGCGTTTCCCCCCTCGACTCGCCGAAGCCTGAGATTGCGGCGACCGGCGATCGACCGCCGCCGGCCAGCCGCGCCGGAGCCCCCGCGATGCCTCCGCCCCAATCGGTCCCTGAGGAGCCAACCGCCGCGACCGATCACCCGGCAGCCTACTGGACATGGCGGCTGTTTGCTGCCGGTTTCGCCCCTGCGGAGATCCACGCCATCCGGCGGATCGATGCGCCGCAAATGGTGGCCGATCTCGTCGCGCAGGGTCGCTGTGGCGAGAGGATTAATCCCGACTGGCTTGCCCAGCTTCGCTCGTGGGAGCTTTGCCAAGGGCAGGGGGAGGAGGATCTCAAGGGGCGGGAAATCGACGGCGCTCGGTGGGACGAATTGACCCATCTCGCCCAGGGGAGCGGAGGTGGTTCGCCAACTTAGGGTCCAATCGCTACAATTGGACCAGAGGTGCTGGACGCTGGTGGACCCAAATTGCTCGGCTTGGCTGTCGCGCTTGCGTTTTTGGTCTTAGAGTTTGAAAGAACGGGCGAAGACGCGGGGAGGAGCCTACCCGCCGAATCGATCCTCGGATCTGGGTTGGCAGAGCGCGGAAGGAAAGAAAGGGAGGAGATGGAGAAACCGGAAAACACCCCCCGCAAGGGAGAAAACGAATCGAAGGCTCCCCGGCGGAGTACGAGTACGTGGTTGATTCTGCTGGTCATTCTTGCGGCCAGCGCGCTGCTGTTCACCAGTCGCGAGCGACCACGAACGACGATTCCGTACAGCTTTTTCCAGTCGGAACTGGAGCGGGGGAATGTTGAGAGCTTGCAGATTCTGGGGGATCGCGTCGTTGGTCGCTTCAAGACCAAACCGGAAGTGGTGCCGGTGCTCCAGGATGGAAAACTGGTCACCCCAGGCGGCGAAGGGTCCAAAGCTCCGCTGGTCTATGATGAATTTACGAGCATTCTTCCACCCGGGAATGCGGCCAAGGATGAGCTGATCGAGCGTGGTAAAGAGCTTCCTTATTTTGAAGCGGTGGGTGCAGACAATACGTTCGAGATTCTCTCGACGATCCTCCTTTTTGCCGTCTTGCTAGGGGTGCCGCTCTTTTTTTTCATGATGCTGCGGCGGACTCGCAATGACATTATGGGGGGGGGCTTTTTGTCGGGGTTCAGCAAAAGTCCCGCCAAACGCTACGAGGGTGCGGAGCAGGCAATTACGTTCAATGACGTCGCGGGGCTCGAAGGGGTGAAAGCCGACCTGCAAGAGATTGTCGATTATTTGAAGAGTCCCGAAAAGTTTCGCAAGCTTGGGGGGCGGGTGCCCAAGGGGGTGCTCCTCAATGGACCTCCGGGGACAGGGAAAACGCTGCTCGCCCGCGCGGTGGCTGGAGAAGCGGGGGTTCCATTTTTCTCGGTCAATGGCTCGGAATTTATCCAGATGTTTGTCGGGGTCGGTGCGAGTCGCGTTCGCGATCTGTTTCGCACCGCCAAGGATCAAAGTCCGGCGATTATTTTTATTGACGAGATCGATGCGGTCGGACGCCAGCGTGGTGCGGGACTGGGCGGGGGGCATGACGAACGGGAACAGACGCTCAATCAGATTCTGGGCGAAATGGATGGCTTTAGCCCCAGCCAGGCGGTGATTGTTATCGCGGCGACGAACCGTCCTGATGTGCTCGATCCGGCGCTCCTTCGTCCCGGACGGTTTGATCGACATGTGACAGTCGGTCGCCCGACGCTGAAGGGGCGCGAGGAGATCTTCAAAGTCCATGTGCGGGATGTGCCGCTGGGGGATGATGTCAATCTCCACCGTTTGGCGGCAGGCACGGTCGGACTGACGGGTGCGGATATTCGCAACCTTGTCAATGAAGCGGCGCTATGGGCCGCGCGGAACGACAAAACGCAAGTCAACATGGACGATTTTGAATATGCCCGCGATAAGGTCTTGATGGGTGCCAAACGGGAGGAGGTGTTGCAGGAGAGCGAGAAGGAAAAAACCGCTTATCACGAAGCGGGACACACCCTCACAGCATGGTATTTGGATGGCAGCAACATCGTCCACAAGGTGACGATCATTCCTCGCGGTCGCGCTCTGGGAGCGACCCAGTACATGCCCGTCGAAGACCGACTGAGCATCTCGAAACGAGAACTGGAGCATCAGCTGGTGGTTCTCCTTGGCGGACGAGCGGCCGAGAAGATCATCTATGACGAAACGACGGTCGGCGCGGAGAATGATCTTGAACGAGCGAGCAGCATTGCCCGGCGGATGGTGACGCACTGGGGCATGAGTCCCAAGCTTGGACCGGTCAGCTACAAGACCTCCGACGAAGATCCCTTCCTTGGGAGGGAGATTCACCAGCAGCGACACTTCAGCGAACATACGCAGGAGATTATCGATACGGAAGTCGCCAGAATTCTCCACGAGGCCGCCGAAGGGGCCCAGCGGTTGCTCACCGAGCGCCGTGAGGAACTTGAAAAATTGACTCGTTCGCTGATCGAGCACGAGGAGCTCGACGAGGCTGAGATTACCGCGCTGATTGGTCCATCGGTCCATGCCCAGCAGAAGCTTCGCGAGGAACCGCCTCACAATGGCAAGTAAAAAGAACCGTCCGAAATTACGAGCTGAGTTTCGCAAGAAGCATCAGGGACGTGTTCGCGAAGGAGACTTTACGCGGGTCTATCACGGCGACCAGGAAGGGAAGCTCGACGATGCGATCCGCAGCGAACGGGTCAGCGGCAAAGGCGAATTGACTCGGCGGCGAACCGTGCTCGGGAGCCAAGCCGACCCGGAGCAAGCAGGGCTTTCGGTCCACCTCAGTCCCAGGGAGGAGATGCTCGCTGGTCGCGTCCTCAGCGTCCATGGCTTGCAAAGTCGGGTTGCCTGCAGCGATGGTCGGCAGTATGTCTGCGCGGTCCGGCAGGTGCTCAAGTCGCTCTCGACCGACCAGCGGCATGTGGTGGCCGCTGGGGATCGGGTCGATGTTCGTCCGGAAGATGATTGCACGGGGATCATCTGGAACGTCCATCCGCGTCGCAGTACCCTCTGCCGCACCAGTCGCGGTCGGCAGCACGTGATCGTGGCGAATGTGGACACGCTGCTGATCGTCGTCAGTGCAGCCCAGCCCGACCTCAAGCCGGGGCTCATCGATCGCTTTCTCCTGACCGCCGAGCGATTTGCGATTCGCCCGGTGATTTGCATCAATAAGATCGACCTCGTCGACCCAGCCACGCTCCAGCCGATGCTGGGTACTTTCGCCCAGCTTGGCTATCCCGTGATTCTGACTTCGGCCCAAACCGGAGTTGGAATCGATTATGTTCGAGCGCTGGTCCACTGCCGGGAGACAGCCCTCGCGGGCCAAAGCGGGGTGGGCAAGAGCAGCTTGCTGAACTGCATCGAACCCGGGTTGGCGCTGCGGATTGGTGCGGTCAGCGAAGACAACGACAAAGGGCGACATACGACGACCGCCGCCCAGTTGATTCCGCTGTCGGAGGGGGGCTATGTGCTCGATACGCCTGGCATTCGCCAGTTTCAGTTGTGGGACATTACGGCCGACGAGATTGCCGGGCTGATGCCGGATCTCCGTCCCTATGTAAGCCACTGCCGATATCCCAATTGTCGCCACCTCAGCGAGGATGGATGTGCGGTGAAAGATGCCGTAGCCGATGGCCGGATCGACGCCCGTCGCTATGACAGCTACTGCAACCTCCTCGAGGAAGAACTCATGTAGGCGGAGCCGGAGCTATGGAATCTCGCCCTCCCGAGCCAAGGACGACGATTGCTCCTACTCCGGCAATCGATCTGGGGCTTGCTCCCCACGATGCTGCCGAGGGTGCACAGGAGCTTGCTCAGGCCAAGACGGTGATCAGCAAAGGGAAACCGTCGAGTCTTCCCGTCCGCCCGTCACCGCATGGGACCCCGGCCGAAATCGCGCGCGTCCTCGAAGGGCATGCACTCGATCATTTTCAGCTCGAGTCGCTCATTGGCGGTGGAGGGATGGGAGCGGTCTTCCGCGCCCGCGACACGCGTCTCGACCGCATCGTGGCCGTCAAGGTCATGCCCCGAGTTGGCGAAGATGCGGAACTGCTGCGAAGATTCCGCAACGAAGCGCAGAGCGCCGCGAGGCTCGATCACCCCAATATCGCGAGAGTCTACGATGTCGGCGAACATGAGGGGTGGTATTACATTGTCTTTGAGTTTATCGAAGGGACCAACCTTCGCGACCTTGTGCTCCGCGACGGCCCGCTCCAGATGGATGATGCCATCTATTTCACGCGCCAAGTTGCCGAAGCACTTGAACATGCCTCGCGGCGCGGCGTCACCCACCGCGATATCAAACCCTCGAATGTCCTGATCACTCCTTCGGGACTGGTCAAACTTGTCGATATGGGGCTTGCACGAGCCCAGCAGCTGGAGATGTCTGGCGAGATGACCGCCAGTGGTGTCACGCTGGGGACATTCGATTACATCTCTCCGGAACAAGCCAAAGACCCTCGCGATGCCGATGTGCGGAGCGACATCTATTCCCTCGGCTGTACGCTCTATTTTACCCTCGTCGGTCGCGCGCCTTACGAAGGGGGAACACCGCTTCAGAAATTGCTGAACCATGGCTCTGCTCCGCTGCCGGACCCGCGCGCGGTGCGGCCCGGTTTGAGCGAAAATCTTGTCGCCGTCCTCCGGAAAATGATGGCCAAGGATCCTGCCACCAGATACCGCCGGCCGCTCGACTTGATCGCCGATCTCTATCAACTTGCCCAGCGCGAGCGGCTCCCGAAATCGCTCTCGGCCGGCTCCGTCACGCTCGTGCCCGAAAGTCGTTTCCTCCATCTCCTCGAACTCCACCTCCCCTGGATCGCCGCCGCTTCGCTGGTCCTGATCAGTGTCGCCTGGCTGCAAATTCTTTCCTCCACCGGGAATGACCTCCCGCTGAGCGAACCTCCTCCGGCGGTCGTTTCCCCAGTCCCCGAATCTTCCCCCGCTGCGGAACCACGCGACCTCGATTCGACCGCTGCCGACCCTCGCAGCTCCGCTCGTCCAAATGGCAACATCAATCCGCCGCTCCCGGGTCCCGCCGCAAACCGCTCCTCCGCCGAAGCCGCGCCAGGGAGTCCGTCGCCGGAGCGCTCTGGCCCGTCCCGCGAACCGGCCGAACCGCAGTCCCCAAGCGACGAGTCCCGCGAGCCTGAAGAAGAGATCACCGACGAAGCGCGGGAGCCCCCCAAGCTCGTACCTGGCGATGCGATCGATCCGGGAGGTCTGCCGCTGACCACCACCGCACCCCCTTCGATCGGCGTCCCTACCGCCTCCGGACTGGCTCCCGAGATCGACCTGGCCGAACCATCCAGTTCCCCGCCGAGGGTGCCAAACCTTCCGAATTCAGCGAACTCGCAGAACTCGTCGACCGAACCAAGCGCGTCGAATTTGAGCGCCAGCGGACTGGGCGGGGTCCGCGAGGAGTCCCTGCGAGGTCCCTCGTCGCAAAGCCCCGTCGCGATTGGACTTGCGATTGGGCCCCTCGCGATTGGACCGCTTGAAATGGGCCCCCTTGCGACCGGACCGCGGGCGGTTCGAGTCGCCGGCGCCGACGACCGCACGACGGTTTCCTCGACCCCAGAGCGAACGATACTCCCATCCCTCCAAGCGGCCCTTGCAATGGCCCGCGAGGATCCGCGTATCGAAGTGATCGAAATCGCCGGACTCACGACTCATTCCGGCTCACTTGCGTTGCCGTCGCGAGCCTTGCGGATTCGTGGCCTCGGTCCGGAGAGCGTCTTGTCTTTCCAGTCGCCCGCCCGCCAAAGGGATGTCGCTGCAGAAGCCTCGGGGCTGGTGCTGATGGAGCTCCGCGGAGAGTCGAGTCTCGTGATCGAGAACCTCCATCTCCACTGGAAATGCCCAACCGGACTCGTTGGTGGTGGGACTCTTTTTGGG